>TARA_R110001592_G_scaffold319321_1_pt1 | contig 44595 bp, 33 predicted proteins | sample TARA_R110001592 | Tara Oceans TARA_R110001592 (sample SAMEA4398387) | marine metagenome | biome: Polar Biome; feature: [SRF] surface water layer (ENVO:00010504); material: water (ENVO:00002006), including particulate matter (ENVO:01000060) such as... | depth 5 m | reverse complement strand
AGTATTAGCAGCAGCAGGTAGCTAGATCTCTGCCACTTTTTCCAGCGTTGTATACCAAGTTTCTTGATAGCGCGATTGTTGGATAACAGAAGCAATACAAGCATTAATATGGTGCTCAATAAACCAAGATAATTTGTCAAACCAAATAAATCATGCCTTAAGGGGATCAGATGAGACTGGCCCGAAGGGTAGCTGAAGTAAAGCCAGATCCTTCCGATAAAGTGGACCTGCAAACCCGAAATAGTATGAAATAGGGCTAATAACGCCGACCAGATGCCCAAGTCTCTTCTGAGATAGCTTGAGTTTGGGTTGGTTGCTCCCAATAGTAAGTTAACCGGGCCTATCGCCATGGCGCCGGTAAAAAGTGCCAGGCTGAGATATGCCGAGCTCATGCTCAGCTTGCCAGCCGAGCTGAGTTCAGTATCTAGCCAATAAAAAGTGGTTATGATCGAAGCACAGCTTATAAAAATGAAAATATGCCGATTGATTCTATTTGAGTTCAAATTGTTTTCTCGCTGTATGGATTACTTTAATGGTAGCAAGCTCTTCCTTGGTCAGCATTAATTTTTGATGGCCTGGTTTATTCTCTGGATTTCTAGCTCTATGTAATGTCGCGATATCTTATCTCCCAACTCAGCATGAGTAGTGATCATTCAGATAGGTGTCGCAGGGCGATAAAGATGCAAAAGCCACTATTGGCTAAGCTTATGCTGCTATGCTTGACGATACAAACGTGATAATTTCCCATAATTAACTCTTTAAAATTGAAGGTAAATGAATAATGAAAGTGACAGTCTTTGGTATTGGTTATGTTGGCTTGGTACAAGCGGCAGTATTGGCTGAAGTGGGACATGATGTATTATGTGTTGATGTAAATGCAGAGCGTGTAGAAAACCTGAAGAAAGGTATTATTCCTATTTATGAGCCGGGGCTAACACCGCTAGTAGAAACACATTTCAAAGCCGGACGATTAAATTTTACAACGGATGCAGTGGCGGGTGTAAATCATGGTGATATTCAGTTTATCGCGGTAGGTACGCCACCAGATGAAAATGGATCTGCTGATTTACAATATGTATTAGCCGTCGCAACTACTATCGCCCAAAACATGCAAAATGAAAAAATCATCATTGATAAGTCGACTGTACCCGTGGGTACTGCTGATAAAGTCATGGCGCGTATCCAATCGATTCTGGATGAACGAGGTTTATCGCTCAACTTTGATGTGGTTTCTAATCCGGAGTTTTTGAAAGAAGGTGCCGCGGTAAATGACTGTCTGCGTCCTGACCGTATTGTTATCGGTACATATACAGAGCGTCCACAAGAATTAATACGTGAACTTTATGCACCATTTAACCGAAATCACGACAAAGTGATTTTGATGGATGTGCGTTCAGCGGAGTTAACCAAGTATGCCGCCAATTGCATGTTAGCCACGAAAATTTCCTTTATGAATGAAATGGCAAATCTGGCGGAATTGTTAGGCGCAGATATTGAGGCTGTCAGAAAGGGGATTGGCTCAGATCCTCGTATCGGTTATCATTTTATTTACCCTGGTTGTGGTTATGGTGGTTCGTGTTTTCCAAAAGATGTTCAGGCGCTAATAAGAACATCTGAACAAAATGGCTACCAACCAAAGATTTTACAGGCAGTTGAAGCCGTTAATGACAAGCAGAAGTATAAACTGCCGACTTTAATTAAACGGCACTTTTCGCAAGAAGTGTCTGGTAAAACCTTCGCAGTTTGGGGCTTAAGTTTTAAACCAAATACGGATGATATGCGCGAGTCTTCAAGTCGGGTGTTAATGGAAGAGTTGTGGGCGGCTGGTGCTAACGTTCAGGCCTATGATCCAGAAGCCATGGAAGAAACTCAGAGAATTTATGGTGTGCGGGATGACCTAAGCTTGGTCGGTACAAAAGAAGCGGCCTTAAAAGGTGCGGATGCACTCGTGATTTGTACTGAATGGCAGCACTTTAGAGCGCCTGATTTTGAACTGATTAAATCACATTTAACAAATGCGGTGATATTTGATGGGCGTAATTTATTTGAACCTGGTCGTATGAGCAAAAAGGGATTTGTTTATTATGCGATAGGTCGCGGTGAAAGTGTACAGGGATAAGTTTCTCGAAAGATGGAGTCATCACTCATAGGCTAATGTGTTTGGGCACCCTATGAATTAGATGTTTAAGTTTTTATGAGTAAGTTTGTCTAGAATTAATTAACATCGTTTTAATGTGAATGTTATGGAGAGGATGTCTGTGTGACACACAATAAGATCAAGCACGCAATGACAGTCGATGTAGAAGATTATTTTCAAGTAGCTGCATTTGCCAATGTCATTCAAACTCAGAATTGGGATAACTACCCTTGTCGTGTTGAGCATAATACCGATGTCTTACTTGAGTTGTTCGATACCAAAAATATTAAAGCAACATTTTTTGTATTGGGGTGGGTGGCAGAGCGTTATCCTGATATTGTTAAGAAGATTGTCGCGCAAGGGCATGAACTGGCATCGCATGGTTATAGTCATCAATTAGTCTATTCGCAAAGCCCCGAGGTGTTTCGGGAAGAGACTTATAAATCGAAGCAAATATTGGAAGAGCAGGGGCAGCAGGCTGTAGTGGGTTATCGTGCTGCAAGTTATTCTATTACCGCTAAGTCGCTTTGGGCTTTAGATATATTGGCAGACTTAGGTTTTACCTGGGATTCAAGTATTTTCCCTATTAAGCACGACCGCTATGGCATGCCAGGCAGTCCTGAGCGGCCATATAAAATTATTACCAGTTCGGGCGCTGAAATTACAGAATTCCCCTTAACCACTGCAAAAATTGGTCGTTTGTCTGTACCTGCGGCGGGTGGTGGTTATTTTAGACAGTATCCTTATTTTCTGTCTAAGTTTTTGTTCAATCGGGCGAGTTTGAATCAGACGCGACCTCAAATATTTTATCTTCACCCTTGGGAAATCGATTCAGATCAGCCGCGAGTGGAAGGCGCAAGTCTGTTTTCTCGCTTTCGGCATTATACGAACTTAAAGCGTTGCTTGCCTAGGCTCGAAAGAATGATAGATGACTTTCCGTTTACCACGGTGAGTGAAAGTATTATGGCTGTGGGTGTAAGTGAAACGATTGCTTTAAAAGATTTGGTGCCTTAGTTGGGTTGTCTCTATATATACTAATTGGTTGAAAACTTATGACTGAAAAACTTATAACTGAAAAACATAGTAATATTCGTTGGCATGATCATTGTGTTCAAAGAGAAAGTCGTTCGCTTCAAAAATCACAAAAGCCTTGTATGATCTGGTTAACTGGTTTGAGTGGCGCTGGTAAATCCACCGTTGCCAATGCATTGGATGCCATGCTATTTGAGCATAATAAACATACCTATCTATTGGATGGCGATAATGTTCGCCACGGCTTAAATCGTGATTTGGGTTTTTCTGATTCGGATAGAATAGAAAATATTCGGCGTATAGGCGAGGTGGGTAAGTTGTTCGTAGATGCTGGTTTGATTGTGTTGTCGGCATTTATTTCACCTTTTCGCTCTGATCGTCAGATGGTTAGGTCCTTGTTTTCAGTTGGTGAGTTTATTGAGGTTCATATTAATACATCTCTAAATGTTTGTGAGGCTAGAGACCCCAAGGGCTTGTATAAAAAAGCCAGAGCGGGCGTGATTAAGAATTTTACGGGTATAGATTCAAGTTATGAAGCACCTGTTGAGCCAGAAATTGTTGTAGATGCTGGTGTTTTGAGTGTAGAAGAGTGCGCGAAGATAATTTATGGGTATTTGTCAGAGCATGTTTACATATAGAGAGTTAGTAGGTTGGGGTGTTTTTGGGTGGTTAATGCCAATTAATTTGGGGATGATGTGTTAGAAGCTTTAATGGAAAAAAAGGGCATATTGTCTCGACAGATTGGTGAGGCCAAGCGGGAAGGTCATTCGATTGAAGGTTTGCTTGCTGAAATGAAGCAAGTGTCTATTGATATTAGTCAGTTCAAAGAAAAGCAAAAACAAGCTCAGAAGCAGCCTAAAGAGCATGTAAAGCCAGTCAACACACAGCCTGATCTTTTCTCTGTGAATGCAGAACTATCTGATGTATCGAATGATATCAATGTAAGAAGTATTCAAGAAGATGAGTTGTCGGCTTGGGATCATTACGTTGAGTCAAAGCCAAACTCTTCTATTTATCACTTTTCAGCCTTCAAAAAAGTGATTGAGCGCTCTTTTGGGCATAGTTCTGTTTACCTTGCAGCTTTTTCTAAGTCTGGTGAGCTTTGTGGTGTCTTGCCTGCTGTAGAATTGAAGAGTCGCCTGTTTGGACACTTTCTGGTATCTATGCCTTATTTTACCTATGGCGCTGTATTGGCAGACTCAAATGTAGTTAGTGGTGCTTTATATGATGCTTTATTTGAAGAATCTAAAGCACTAGGTGCAGGGCATGTTGAGCTGCGTGCAACTACGCTTCAAAATTCGCTTCAAAAAAACATACCTGCCAAGTTATCTAAAGTATCAATGGTTAGATCATTGCCTGAATCAATAGACCAACTTTGGGATGATATTGGTACAAAGGTGAGAGCCCAGATAAAGAAAGCCCAACGCTTTGATCTAAGCATAAAGTTTGGAAAACAGGAATTACTTGACGATTTTTATAATGTCTTTGCAGAAAATATGCGAGATTTGGGTACTCCGGTTTATTCAAAGCAGTTCTTTAAAGAATTAATGAGTTCATCTATTAATAAAAACTTTGATATTGGCGTGGTTTATTTTGAAGGTAAACCGGTATCGACCTGTTTTCTGATGCAGCATAAAGGCATGATGGAAATTCCTTGGGCATCTGCCTTGAACTCTGTTAACCATATGAACGTCAATATGTATATGTATTGGGAGGTTCTGCAATACGCTATTAAGTGTAAAAATGATTTTTTCGATTTTGGTCGTTCTTCAAAAGATGCAGGTACTTATCGATTTAAGAAGCAGTGGGGTGCTCAGCCAAAACAGCTTTATTGGTATTATTGGTTGCCTAATGATGGAGATATGCCGGAACTGAATCCTAATAACCCTAAGTATAAGTTGTTGATTGCTGTCTGGCAGAAATTACCAGTTTGGTTAACTAAGTGGATTGGACCGCCAGTTGTGAAGTATTTGCCTTAAATAACTAAAAACTAACTATTCCCTCCCCTGAGAAGAGGTTAGTTAGTCTCTTGTTCTTAACCAAAAAAACCGAAGCAAGCTTCGGTTTTTTATTTAAAGCAAGTTAAACCTTGCTTCAAGAGCTAATTAAGCTTTGCGACGAGCAAAACCTAAACCTGCAAGACCTAAGCCTAATAGAGCTAGAGTAGCTGGTTCAGGGACAGTCGAAGCAACAATTGAGTTATTGCCTGAAGTTGAGATGTACCATCCGGCATCAGTTGTATCAAATGAGTTACACTCGATAGCCGTACAGTTAAAAGCGGCATTGAAGTTAAACTGACCACGAACAACCAAATCTAAAGGATTCAGTCCATCGGTGATTGAAGCTGTTATAGCTGTGAATGTAACGTCACCAATAAGACCTAAGCCATTATCAACCTTAAGTGATAGAAGTGGATTGTTAGCCATAGGTGTTAAAGAAGCGATATCTCTAACAAAAAGATTGCCAATACCTGTAGTAGTTCCAAAAACAGAATTAAACGTTCCTCTGAGAGGCGAGTTTACTGCTGCGCTACTTGAATCTGAATCTAATACGCCATCAGCAGTTGTGAAGATATTGCTGAAATCAAACGCATCATAAATTGTATCTGCGTTTGTATCTACCTGTGCGCCACTTGCAAAAAAGTCAAAACCACCGGTAATTGGTACAGCTGAAGCGCTTGCAGATACAGCAAGGAGGCTTGCTGCAAGTAAAGTTTTTTTGAAGCTCATTATTTTCTCCTTAAATAGATGTTAGGGTTGTGGCTAGGCTACCTTGATGTGTGTTTTTTATTATCAAGGCCCTTGGCTTTCCGTCCCAGCTTCACAGCAGGTTTGGCTTGAAATCTCAGTAATTATTAAAAAAATCTTATTTGATGATAATAAAGAGATGTCTTGCTGGTTATCTAGCATCTAATGTGCCATAAATATAAAATACATATAAAACAGTTTGTTGTGTTGTTTTTCCTAGTATCTGGTTTTATTTTTCATGGTGCAGTTGTAAAATTAATCGACAATCATTTAATGCCGTAATTAACGATGAAATTTATTACATGAATGTATATGTATATGTGAAATTTTTAAAGTTTTGAGCTAGGTGTTTTTTGGCTTTAAAGTTCTTTAAATAGCGTATTACGCTTTGCGTAGAAAATGGTGGGCTGTTTGTTAATCTCATTATGGTTAGTGCCCATCCAGAAATGACACCTACTGCGGACGCCCCAGTTTCAAATTCTGGAACGCCCTCGCTACGGCGCTATTTCTGGATAGGCACTGGTTAGTGTTGCAAATAGATCGTGGTGAATTTGATGGGTGTAAAAAAAACTGACAGTGGCTGAGGGTTTTTTATAGATGAAGGGAGGATAACTTGCTATTAAGGTTTGTTTTTATTGCTCTCTTGGCTAGGCTTGGATACATTGTTTTAATATAAATCGCTTGCGATATGAAATGCTTTAAACTTTAGGCTCTGCTCAGAAGAATGCAGGAATGCTTAGTTACTTAAGAAGATTAAATGACGGAAAATTTTGAACAGTATCAGCTTAACGTTATTCCTTTAAGGGAGTATTCAAGTCTTTCGTCGGATTGGTTGTTTCTTGAGCAGAAAAGTGAAGCGTCATTTTTTTTATCGTGGAGTTGGGTTGGCACATGGCTGGAATGCTATTCGCATGAGGTAGATGTTTTAAGGGTTACTTTAGGTGATGACATTGTTGGTTTGTGTTTATTAACTAAAAGTGTTTTTACGCAATGGCAGCGTTTCACTTCTAATCGATTACATTTCCATCAAACTGGAAGCGCTGAGTTAGATCAGGTCTGGATAGAGTACAACGGTGTTTTGTGTGCTACAGATCATGATTGTAATATCCACGCTTTAGTCATGCCTTTTTTAGTAAAACACTATCCTGACTGGGATGAATTAGTTGTTGGTGCAGTTTCCAGAGCCATAGCTGAAACCTTACAAAAATCTTCTGGTTTATCTCGTCTTGATCTATGGTATTCACCTTCCTATGGCGTCGATTTAAAAAACCTAAATACTAAAAATATTGATTTCCTAGAGTCCTTATCTAGAAATAGTCGCTACCAAATTCGTCGGTCTTTAAGAATGTATGAACGCCAGGGAGGAATTCGACTTAAATTTGCTGAAAATGAAGCAGAAGCTCAGTCATTCTTTCATGAAATTGCGCCTTTACATATGGAAAAGTGGGGTGAAAAGGCTGGTGAAAGTGGCTTTTCTAATCCGGCCTTTATGTCATTTCACAACTTAATAATAAAAACAGCATTTCCTCTTAATCAAGTCGATGTCATTAAGGTTTTTTGCGGCGAACGGGTTTTAGGGTATTTGTATAACTTTCTTTACCGTGGTCGAGTTTATTTTTACCTGAGTGGTTTAGTCTCCGAACAGGATTCAAAATTAAAGCCTGGATTGTGTGCGCATACACTTTTAATTCAGCATTATATGGAGAATGGTTATGACTTTTATGATTTTATGGGTGGAAAAGATCGTTATAAATCAAGCTTAGGGCAGGTTCATGAAGAGCTTTTCCAGATAGCCTTACAAAAAGACTGTTTGAAATTCAAAGTAGAGAAGATTTTACGTGAAGTGAAGCGGCGATTTATCTCTTGACGTTGCTTTGCTAAGTTAGGTTGGTTACATTCTCATTATTACATTAAAATACAGGGTAAATAGTCATGTTTAATAAAATCTCGCAGAGCTTTTTACTTTGCTTTTGCATGTTATTTTTGGTGGCATGTGGTGAATCTCAACAAGAACAGTCACATTTTGAACACTTAACGCGCGCCCAGGTTTATCAAGAGCAAGGGCAGTATAAAGCTGCGATTATTGAATACAAAAATGCCATTAAAAAATCAAACGGTGATGTCGGTGCTTTTCTTCAATATGCGTCCATGCTTAATCGCTTAGGTCAGTATCCAGCAGCATTAAATCTGCTAGAGCAAGTTAAGAGTGGCCAGAATGATGCCTATTATCTAGAGCTAACTCATACTTATCAGATGATGAAGAAGTACTTTTCTGCTCAGGATGTTATTTCTAAATATCTTGATCCATCTTTAAATGTGGTAAAGCTTGCTCTTGCAGACAATAGTTTGGGGAAAGGGGATTTAGAAAACGCCGTCAGGCTTTATGATGCCGTAAAAAGTGATGCAAACCTTAAGGATGAAGCCTTATTAGGTAAGGCAACAGCTTTGGCAAGAATGGGCAAAACGGATGAGAGTTTGGTCTTGCTCAAGCAGATAGACCCTGCTCATCAGGCTTCAATTAAAGCTAATCTTTTAATAGCAGGGGTTCAGATTAGTAATCAGGAGTTGGAAGTAGCAGAAGCCACTTTAACCAATATACTTTCTAGAATGAGAAATGCCGATATTATTGAGTCTGAGAAAGTCCTTGTGCTAGAGCGTTTATCATATGTTTTGACGCGTCAAGGTCGTTCGAACGAAGCATATATCTATACGAAGATACTGTCTGAAGCCTTTCCAGACTCAAGTGAGGTTAGAACAGAATTTCAGAAAGCCGTTAAAAAAGTGGATGAAGGCAGGTTGGATGAAGCCAAATCTGTGCTGCTTGATATTCTTAAGGATTTTCCTAATTACAATAGAGCAACTCAGTTATTAGGGGTGATCAGTTATATTCAGGGCGATATCAAAACAGCTTCAAAGTATTTATCTGAGAGTGTAGATCCAGAAGTGGCGAATGACATGACGCGTCATATTTATGCCGCCACAAACTTAAAACTAAACGACCCTAAGAAAGTCCTGGAAATACTTGAGCCAGGAATTCAAGAAACAACGGTTCCTACAACCCTCGCTTTATTTGGTTTGGCGGCAATATCAGATAAACAGTTTGAAAAGGGTGAAAAAGCGCTTTTAAAATCATTAGAGCTTGATGAAAATAATTTTCGAGTTCGTTTGGCTTTGGCAAATTACTATCGCAATAAACCTTCACCCAGTTTAGCGAAAGAGAAGGTGCAGTTAGAAAAAGCTTATGAAGCTGAGCCGACTGATAAGCAGGTTCTGGCTGATAGGTTGTCGTTTATTATAAGAAATGAAGGCGTGTCGAGCGTTAATACATTTATTGATAAGGCTTTATCAAACTATCCGAAAGACTATGCAACCAATCTATTGGCGGGGTCTTTTGTAGCAAGTCAGCAGCAGTTTCAGAAAGCGCTAGACTATTTTACAGTTGCCATAAATGCTGAGCCGAAAGCGGAGGATTTACTTAACGCTTTGTTCGCTAAAGGTCGAACTCAACTTGCTCTTAAAGATGAAAAAGGTGCAGAAAAAACATTCGCGGAAGTGGTTAAGCAGTTTCCTGGAAATCAGCTTGGTTATAAAGGTCTACTTTCAGTTTACCTCTTAAAAGAAAATTATGAAGGCGGTGTTAAAAAATTGGAAGCTTATGGGGCTGAATTGGCTCAGTTGGCTCCTTATACGGTGTTGATAGAATCAGCTGTTGCCCGCAAGGATCTTGTGAATGCTAAATCTTATTTTGAAAAAGCAAGTAAGTTAAAAGTTGATGAACTTGAGTTAACAAAGCTTGGGCAGGGCATTCGTTATGTTGAAGCTGTCATGGCTGTTGAAGTGAATGATTTCCCTGAAGCACGTTCTATAGTGGCTGATTTATTGAGTGAAAATCCTGAAAATTTAAGATTATTGTCTCTTTTGGTAGACTTGGAGATAAAGTCTGGGCAGTTACATGAAGCGGCTAAAATATTAGCCCAGATTGAAAATATCAATCCTGACCACCCTGTTGTGAATATTTTTAAAAGTGAACTCGCGTTAGCAAGCAAAGATCTGAAGTCGGCTAAAACACATTTACAGAATGCTTGGCAGCAATCTCCGGTTGATACTGTTGCTGAAAAATTATTTAAAGTATTGGGTGCCTTAGATGAGAGGGGGGCACAATTTAAACATTTGGATAACTGGTTAGAGCTTATTCCTAATAGTGCAGTGGCAACTCTTTATCAGGCTATTAATTACCAACAAACTATGCAGAAGACAAAGGCCATGTCGGCCTACGAGAAAGTCTTGGAAGCTGCTCCATATAATGTACTAGCTCTAAATAATTTGGGTTGGATTTACTTTGAAAAAACCGATGATAGAGCCTTGCCTATGCTGAAGAAAGCAGCAGAGTTAGCTCCTGAAAATGCAGCAGTATTAGATAGTTATGGTTGGGTTCTGGCTAAAAATGGTAAAAAACAAGAAGGTTTAAAATTTCTTGAAAAAGCCTTTGCTTTGGCCCCAAATGAGCCAGAAATAAAAGCTCATCTTGATGAGGTAAAAGGCAAATAACATACCCCCCTCCTAGCCCCCCCCCTCTATGTGAAGCGGAGGCTAGGAAGGGGAGGGGTAATGCCTTAGTTTAGATCGCTAGTATTAATTCCTAACTTATCCGTTAGGTTATAAAGTGTCGGTCGTGTTATCCCAAGTAATCTTGCTGCTTTTGCCATGTTATTTTGCGCTGCTTGAAGTGCTTGGGTAATCGCCATTTTTTCTGCAGTATCTCGAATGTGTCTTAGATTAAGGGCTTCTTCTGGCATTTCTGAACTATTACTAAGTTCTAAGTCTGAAACTGAAATAATTTTCTCATCCGCCATAATAACTGCGCGTTTTACTTTATTGATTATTTCTCTGACATTTCCTGGCCAGTTGTAAGATTTTATTGCACGCATCGCATCATCACTGAATGTAAGTTGTGGTCTTTGCATTTGCTGGACAAAATTCTTTAGTAAGGCTTGGGCTATGATAATTGCATCACCTTCGCGATCTCTTATAGGTGGAATATTTAGAGTGATTTCACTGACACGATAGTATAAATCTTCTCTAAATAAGTTTTGGTCAATCTGTTGTTGTAAATTTTGATGTGTTGCACACACGACTCTAACATCGACAGGTATTTGTTTGACGCCGCCAACGCGTTCAATGACACGTTCTTGTAAAAAACGTAATAATTTAACTTGAAGAGATATAGGCATATCACCTATTTCATCTAAAAACAGTGTGCCTCCATTAGCCAACTCAATCTTACCTTGCTTCATTTGTGTTGCGCCGGTGAAGGAGCCTTTTTCGTGTCCAAATAGCTCACTTTCAAGGAGGTTTTCTGGAATAGCCCCACAATTAATTGCGCAGAATGGTTGCTCTTTTCTTGGGCTGAGTTGATGAATAGCTTTAGCAAGAACTTCTTTTCCTGTTCCTGTTTCTCCTAACAGTAGAGTGGTGACATCTGCAGGCGCTATCCGTTCGATCATTCTACAAATTTCAAGCATTTTTGGGCTGCTAGCGATTACGCCAGCTAAATTTGAAGATGAGTTTCCAGTGCTGAGTTCTTGATTTTCTTTTTCAAGTTCATGCATTCGAAATGCACGATTGACAATGAACGAAAGGATATCGGCATCTAAAGGTTTTTGGAAAAAATCACAGGCACCAAGACCTACGGCTTTAACGGCATTTTCTTTTTCCTCTCTGCCAGTTACAACAATGACTTTTGTGTTGGGTGCGAGTCGGAGTATATCTTGAAGAGTTTGAAAGCCTTCTGTTGAGCCTCCTGGGTCTGGTGGTAGGCCCAGGTCCAAGGTGACAACTTGAGGCTCTTCTCTACGAAGTATTGATAATGCAGCATCTCTGTCTGAGGCAACAAATACGTCTGTATCTTCAAAGCACCAGCGCATCTGGCTTTGTAATCCAGGATCATCTTCAACTATCAATAGTTTTCTTTTCACGTTTTTGCCTCTATTTTGAATCTTATTGTCTGAATCAGTTTATTCATTACTCAGTTTAATTTACCTAGGTTTCATTCACTATAGGCAGTTTTAGTGTAAAGCATGTTCCAAAACCAAGTTCACTTGTGACGCTTATCGTGCCATCTATTTTTCTTAAGTATTCTCTGCTTTGATATACACCAATTCCCATGCCGGTTAAGCCTTTAGTGCTGACAAAAGGCTTAAATAAATGATTTTGAATGTAATCTTCACTCATTCCGCTACCTGTGTCTTGTATAAATATATAGATAAATTCTTTACCAGTTTTAATAGATATTGAAACTTCACCATCTTTAGGGGTAGCTTCGATAGCATTTTGAACGATATGTCCAATTGCCGAGAGCAGCTCTTCTTTGTTTGCCTTAATCCAAATAGGGCTCTCAATTGCTTCTAAGGAGGGGCAAGGTGTAGATTTTTTATGGCTGAGATAAATTTCTAATAGCAATTCACCTAGCTCAACCTTTTTAGATTCATTGCTTTGGTTTGGGTTTCTGATCTGATGGAGTAAGTGATCCATTTTGTCTACTGTGTGGCTTGTTGTATGAATCATGTCATCTATAAAGGCGGGGTTGCTTTTGTGTTTTTCGGCATTTTTAACCAGCAAGGATAATTGAGCAATGATAGTTTTTATATCATGAACAAGGAATGCAGACGCTTTATTGACCGCTTCAAACTGTTTAGCCGTGCCTAACTTTTCTTGTGATTCGCTTTGGTCAACATAGCTACATGCTTGTTGAGAAACAATTTTAAGAAGGTCATAGTTTTCCCAGTTAAGATCAATGTCGGCTATAGGGTCACATAATAAAACAAGGCCGCTAATATGATCGCCAGAGCCTAAGGGGATAACTAACCAAGGGTGTACTTGATGAAGAATATCTTCTGGAATTTCTATTAATTGATACTTGCTTGGATCCATCATGTATTCATCAAGATTAATAATCCAATCATGTTGTTTAAAGAAAAGTATTAGATCTGAGTTTTTATCTATATTGCCTAATTTCCCTTCGATTGCTCCTTGTTGAGAGCGCAAGGTAAAAATGTCATCATCATCTTTGCACCAAATGGCACTGCTTTTACTCCCTACTAGGTCTGAGAGTATGTGAGATATTTGGTAATATAAGGATTGGTCTTGTTCTCTAGACGCTAAAGCATTTGTGCTTTTAATCCATTCTTCTCGGTAATCGTATTTATAGTCAAAGAAATTCTTGCTAATAAATACCATTATTTTGGCTCTCAAAACCGGTGAGGTAATCAATAGAATTAGAGTAATTAAACCAATTGAGATAAATAATACTCTTAATGCTTCTCCCCACGTGCCGCCAAAAAAACTGATGTAATAGCCACCCGCCGAGATAAATAATAAATAGATTCCAGCTAGAATTAATGTCGTGCTATGGAAAATCATTTGCCTGGAGATATTTATACCAATAGCTTGTTTTTGGCTTTGTATAATAGTCACAATAATCAATGGAACGGCTAAGGCATTAATGATTCCCCTAGCCTCCCAGAGAGGGGTCGATAGTTCTTTAAAGAGCATTGCATCGGTATACATAAAAAAGTCGTATGCAAAAATAGATGCAATGGCAATGGTAAAATATTTGATGCCAGTACGGCGGAAGCTATTACCATTACGCCAAACTTGCTCTAGAAGTAAAATACCTACGATAGATATGGATAATTGGAGGATTAGTAATAACTGAGTCGATATAAGCTGCTTTCCAGTTATTCCTTGAAAAAGTGTGATGCTTAACATCAGAGCAAGTAATAATAAAATGCTGGAAGTTAAATAGAAGCGGTCCTTTCCTGACTCTCTTTTGGGGAAGAAGCTAATGCCAAGCATTGCGTAAAGAACATCAAACCAAGCGGCATTACGAACTAGTTCTAGGGTGTAACGTACATAAAAGGGAATGTTGTAGTCTAAGCTTTGGCCGATCATTGCTGAAAGCCAGATGATAGTAGCTATAGACGCAGCTAATAACGCTCGATCACTTTGGCGTCTAAGTCGCTTGTTAGCTATGAACATAGCTAACAGAAAGAATGATACTGCGCCGATGCCGTGGCTTATGCTGGAAAAATGAATTTGCATGAGGGAAGTCTAGTTAAAAAATTAAGTGTAGCAGAGACTGCATGAAGCTTGTAATTATCCTTCTATAACATGATCTTACTTTGAGTTTCGGTTTTGCCATGTTTTCATCAGGTTTTACTTATTACTTGAAAGTTGAGTTCATAGTTTGTTGTTATTGTTGAATAACAAAGAGAGTTAATGGAGTTGGTCTTGCCTTATATTATGATTGTTAGCTGTACTATGATCTGCTGAGTGGCTTTTATCAGCTTCCCAGGGTAATAATCGATAATGCGGCTGAGATTGAGCAAAATTCATAAACGGATATTTGATTATGTCGAAGTAAGGAGAATAGTCAAAGTCGCTTGGGGTGCATAATTTTGGATTACGTCTATAAATTTTAACTTCATGATTTTCACTACGTCTGACTAAGGGCAGAATCGGGTATTGTATTGAGGCAAATGCTTCAGCAATCATGGTTGAGCAAACTGTTTTGGTGCTTTTGCCAATGTGAGCTGTAAATAAGCTAGATCGCCATCTTCTGGGCATAATTAGCCACGGAATAAGAAATCTCAGTAAATCGAATATCTGTCGAATATCGTAGTCTGTACCCAATCTGCTGACAGAGTAACTAATGACTTTTTGTGCGTCACCAAAGGTCATATCTCTTGGGCGACAAATGCGCATATGATCTCTATCGTACGCCGATAACGGGCGTACAATAGTGCCTCTTCCAAGTTCACTTTCTATGATTAGTTGAACATCTGGTTGGCCGTCAAAGTATTCTTTTACGCGTTGTCGACATACGGGGTTTTCTATTTCATGAACCCTGCCGATGTATAACGCAGAATGAGACCAACGGCTTTGAGTGATCGTTTTGATTACGTCACTTGCTCTAGTTCTACCTTCTATCAAAATGACATCGCCGGGTTTTATTTCATAGCGCATTCTTTCGAAATCACTCATTGGAACAGGATTTGGTGGCCTCTCGTAAGTGAGCCAGCCGACTATGACGTTAATTATTTTTGTTTTACTTCGTAAGCCCATTTCCTAAACCTTCTTATGTCTATACTATTGTGTATAGACATAAAGTGGACTTTCAACAAAGACAAAATTGTAAAATCTTATTGCAGGCCATTAATAAAACAGAATTAGCTGGTAGGATTTAAGGAGAAAAACATGGCGAAAACTAAACAAACTTCAGATAAAAATACAAAAACTAATACTAAGAGCAAGGCAGCTATCGTTAGTGAACAGAGTGCGCAATTATCAGAAAAAATTAAAGAGTCTGCACGTCAAATTTGGCTTGCAGGCCTAGGTGCTTATACAAAGGCCGAAGAGGATACTGGTAAAATTTTTGACAAGCTTGTTAAAGAAGGCGAAGAAATTGAAAGCATGACTCGTGGCGTTGTTGAAAAACAGTTTAAAGCAGTAGAAGAAAAAGTTGAAGGTGTTCGAGAAAAAGCGAGTGGTACTATTGGCAAGTTGGAAAGTGTATTCGATCAACGAGTGTCTTCAGCGCTTGAACGATTAGGAATTCCAAGTAATACACATATTGCTGAGTTAGAAAAACGTATTGCTGAATTGGAGTCGAAATTGTTTAAGAAGTAATTGGTTCTTTTGCTCAGGGTGAGTATTTTTTCCGCTCATTGAGCCTGTCGAAATGTCTTTGATGAAACTCAGAGTTTAATCTGGAAGACCCTTCGACAGGCTCAGGGAGCGGAAAGACTCACTCATTGAACTTGTCGAAATGTCATCTCACAAATAAGCTTTCTTTAATTCATCAAGTGAATTTCTTTGTTCAGTATCTAAAAAAGGTGCAACCAGGGAGATCACTTGATAAACGCCTCTAGCTAGAACGTCGTCAGTTATGTTTTGTTGAGAAATAATGGCATAGTTTAACCAAAATGTAGCAGTCAGTACTATGTTCTCACATAGTGCTTCAATTTCACCATCATTCGCATTTAAGCTACCTTGCTCTTTAAGGCTGCGAAGAATCTTAAGAGATGCTTTTCTTTTCTTACTGATTATTCGGTTGAAACGTAGTTGAATATTGTCGTGACGTTTTAGAACATGGATAAGGTCTTGATATATAAATCGATATTTAGCAATATTTTCAAATATTAAATGAAGGAAAAACCACTGGTCTTCAATATCCATTAAGGTGTCTGGTACTTCTAGCAAGATGTTCATTTCTTGCTCATACCAGTTGAAAAGGTTAGTTAGAATGTCTGACTTGCTTTTGAAGTGGTAGTAAAGATTGCCAGGACTAATTTCTAATTCATCAGAAATGAGCAGTGTTGTGACATTAGGTTCGCCAAGTTCATTAAATAGTTCGAGACTTTTATGCAAAATCCGATCTTTTGTTTTCATGATTGCCTAACCATCCTCTGTTGCATCGTGCTTTTTATGGTTTAATCCATTTTATTATGTTTTGTATTGCTTTCTAATGTTTGGAAAGTAATGTTAAAGGATCAATGTAGAAATGTGTGATTTTTTCATCGTTAAATTTACTAAAGAATTGACTGGTTTGTGAAATAGATTTAAATATTGGGTCTGAATTTTTCCTGCTGCTTACTCTTACTTTCATTTCAGTATAATCTTCTTTTATCTTTGTAAAGCGTGCCGTAATACTGGAAGCAATAATATCTTCCGTTAGGCAAGGTTGCTCTTTCGCTAAAAACTCCAAATAGTGGCTTTCTTCAATCGGAGAAAGGTTTTCTTTCGTTGCTATATGTCTCATTTTTATTCGATCGAGTATGCAATGAGCATAAGATAGCGGCTGACGAATAGCCAGTTGTCTAAATGCTTCCCAGAAATAACTATCTGTTAAATGTTTGAACTGATTAATATCGCTTAAGCAGTGGTCGACAAAGTTATAGATATCTTCTTGGCTCATGACTTCATCTATTGCGGCTCTTAATAACCAGTCAAATCCTTGGGCTGTTTTATGTGCATACACTTGCCTGTACATTTGATGGCGGCTATAAACAAAATCTTCTAAAGAGCTTAAGCTTTTTTCTGCAATGGCTAGTCCAAACCAGTTTGTTTGATCGCACCAACCGAAATGCAAGTTACTTAATAAGTGGTCGAGATTAAAACCACCAATAGTGACAGATGAATGGAATCCATCTCTTAACATATAGTCGGCCCTATCAGCATCAAGCTCACCTGAAACTATGCTGGATAAAACATGCTGTAATTTTTTTGCCAAATCACTAGGTGCATTAAGTGAGCTTAGGCTGTCTGTGTCTTGTGAGTTTGAAGGTTGAATTAGAGGCCATAAATATTGGGCATGAAATTTAAATGTATCGCTGGGTGATAATGATACTGTTTCCATTAAAGACAATATGTCATTCATCGGAAGGCTCATATTGTCAGTACCGATGTCATTTAAAATCTGCCAAGCAGCTCTAACTGAAAAATGCTCATGCTCTAATTGGTTGGGTGTATTTTTATAGTATTGTTTATAATCTATGCCTTCCCATAAACGTTCAAATCTTCCTGTCGCTGAAAGCGCTTTTTTAATTGTTGGAGTGCGATTAAATTGATGTGAAAAGCTACTGTGGCCAACGTCATGTAAAAGACATGCACTTCTGACTAATTGATTGAAAAAACTAATGGCATTTAACGTTTCGGTGGTGATCTGTTTTTTGACTTCTGGTTTATGTTTAAGGCTGTTTTCTACCATAGCTCTAAACATTCTACCACCTACATGCATGACGCCGATGCTATGTAAAAAACGAGAATGGGTCGCGCCAGGAAAGACCAAAGATAGAATGTCATTTTGACAAATATATCTGAGTCTTTGGAAAAGTGAGTGATCAATTATGGCTACTTCATGATTGAGAAGTGGAATGCCGCCATGTACCGGATCCATAATTAGTTTTTTATGAATGCCTAAAAGATCGTCAATATTCAAGTTCAACTGGTTTGGCTCGCTCTATGTTGTATATGTTTTTTTGGGAGGCGGTGAATATTATATTTGTAACGTTATGAGTAGTTCTAAGTTAATTAGGGTGAATACTCTAAAATATGAGCATAGCCTGTTCTGTACGTTATGAGATTCAAATATAAAGGTTAAAGCTAGTTATTTCGAATAATAATTTCACGATTTGATTGTGATAAGTAGTTGGCTTCTAATTAAAGAGTATGATGTTAAAAATTATACAAATAAAGTGTTTTTCGGTTAGACGTTCGGATGCTATGGCCTATACTCCTTACAACTTTTTTATAAATTCATAAACTTGTGATGCCCTTGCTTTCAAACGCGATTCCAAAAAAAGAAAATTTATCTGCCTGTAGTTTGGCAGAAGGCGATGGCTTGTCAGAAAACTATGGGTTGTCAGAATATGTTGCACTGGCAGAGAGGCGTGTGTGATTAGTTTCGCCGATCGAATTTTTGTCATAGATTCAAATAATGATGATCTTAAACGTTTAGCCAGCTACTTAAGAGAAAAAGGTTATGTTGTGCATGCCTTGGCTTCTTTGTCAGAAGCTGTTGATATGATTAACATATCTTATCCAGACTTGATTTTCGCCGATATAACCAACAAAGATATTCCACTACTGCCGTGTGTATCCAAAAATGCATCACAAGTTCCATTAGTGGTTGTTTCTAAAACAGAGCTGTCTGGAGATGTAGTTGCATGTTTGCGCGCTGGTGCGACAGATTTTATCTTAAAACCAGTTAAAGATTATGCAAGTGTCGATCACGTTATTGATCGAATACTTGATAAGATTCGTTTAGCAAAACAAAACAAGCACTTGCAAGAAGAGCTCGAGCTTGGCTATAAAAAACTGACTGCAGGCATCCAAGAATTAAGAGCAGACCAGAAAGCTGGCTTACAGATTCAAAAGAAAATGTTGCCAAAAATGCGCAAGACGGTTTGTCAGTATTTATTTGAGCATAGAGTAAAGCCATCTTTGTATTTAAGTGGCGACTTTCTAGACTACTTTAATCTTGATGCTCACCGTTGCTTATTTTACTTTGCCGACGTTTCTGGGCATGGTGCGTCTTCAGCTTTTGCAACAGTGTTGTTAAAAAACTTGAGTATGCGTCTGAAACGAAACCTGAAGAGAGAGTCGAGTGATCACCTGTCTGATCCCTCTAAATTTTTGCAAAGAGTCAATCAAGAGCTGTTATCTACTGATTTAGGTAAGCATGCAACCGTTTTTGTTGGCGTGCTGGATAATAGAACAAATGAGCTTTCTTATTCTATCGCGGGTCATTTTCCTTTTCCAATAATGACGCTCAACGGAAAGGCAGAATATTTAGAAGGCAAGGGTTTGGCAGTAGGCTTGCTACCCAAACCAGAGTTTGAAGTCTATAAGAAAACTCTATTGCCTGGTTTTAAGATAATCATTTTCTCTGATGGTATTCTTGAAGTATTACCTGAAATGTCACTAAGTGATAAAGAAAAGTTACTTTTAGAAGTGGTATCAATGCACGGAGACGGGATAGACTCTTTACTCGTTTCCTTGGGTTTGGATCACTATGATAATTTGCCTGACGACATTGCTGTAATGAGTGTGGTGGATAAACGCTCTGCGTTGTTGTCAGGTGTTTTGAAAAATGCAGATTAGCTATTCAGTTGACGGGATCTCTTTCTGAAAGCCAAACGGTTTACTTGAGTAGTGAATTTTTGAATTTGAAATATGTTCTCTTTAACTAAATTCACTAGTAAAACAATGTAACTGCATAATTTGAAAATATTTTAGTTCTGAATACTATATTCAGAACTAAAAGTTTCAATTTGGTGCAGATATTATGGCGTTAACTTATGATGTCCAGATGTAAAATATTGCAGGCGAACTGCAGTGGTGTTCATGTACTCAAGCTTGTGGGTGAGGTTCGGCTGAACTTATGCTCAACAATTGATAAAGCAATAGAGTCGACCACTAAAGACCCCAACTTCGCTACAGTAGTTGTTGATTTAACCGAAACAACGCTCATTGATAGCACTACGCTTGGCATGCTTGTCAAACTAGCTATTCTTGCAAAGAAAAAAAGCCACTTTCTTCCTTCTATTGTGTCAACTAATCCTGATATAACCCGTATCATAAAAACTATGGGCTTTGATACTGTGTTTATTATTTTGGACAAGCCAGCTCAAACTGATAAGGCGCTTAAAGAATTACCAATTTCTGAATTAAATGAGTTGGACTTAAGATTGAATGTGCTGAATGCGCATAAAGTTCTTATGAAGCTAAATGCGCATAATAGAGAGCAGTTTAAAGACTTGGTCGCTACGTTAGAGCAGGATGTAGATGAGCATGTTGCTTTTGGCGGTGCTTGTAACTAGTTAAAACCTTAAATAGATAAAAACTTATTATTTAATAGAAAAGTAAGTTTAAGTTCTTTTTAATCAAACATTATATGGATTTCTACATGTCTGAAACACAGCCGATAATTGCTGTTTTAGGTGGTGGTAGTTTTGGTACTGCTATTGCAAATATTGCTTCAGAGTTTGGTGTAAAAACTTACTTATGGATGCGAAGTGAAGATGCTGTCAAAGAGATTATACAAACTAGAGAGAATGCCAAATATTTACCTGACTTAATTCTGCATGAAAATCTAATCCCAACTACCTCGTTAGAAGACGCTATTCAGCACGCTGAAATTATATTTTTTGCTATTCCTAGTAAATCGTTCAGGTCTGTTGTTGAAGGTGCTAAAAGCTTTATTCGTCCGGATCAATATATCGTTAGCACAACGAAAGGTATCGAACCGGGTACCTTGAATTTAATGAGCGATATTTTGCATTCAGAATTACCCTCTTGCCCTTATGGTGTAATGGGGGGGCCTAACTTAGCTAAAGAAATTGCTCGGCGTGAGTTAACTGCAACTGTGATAGCAAGTGAGCATTCCGGTTTAAGAAATGCGGTACAAGATGTCTTGGGTTGTACTTATTTTAGAGTTTATGCAAGTGCCGATGTATATGGGGTCGAACTTGGTGGAGCGTTAAAAAATATTTATGCGATAATGGCTGGAATTGTTGCTGCAAAGGGCTTAGGCGAAAATACAGTAGCAATGCTATTAACTCGAAGTTTGGCAGAAATGGGAAGGTTTGCTCAGCATCAAGGTGCTAATCCGCTAACTTTTCTTGGTTTAGCAGGTGTCGGTGATTTGATAGCTACTTGTAGCTCACCGCTTAGCCGAAATTATCGAGTAGGTTTCGCATTCGGTTCGGGAAAGACCTTAGAAGAAGCCGTCGAAGAATTGGGTGAAGTGGCTGAAGGTGTGAATACAATGGCTCAAGTAAAACGATTTGCCGATGAAAATGAAATTTATATGCCTTTGGTTCAAGGCTTATATCAGATGATTTATAATAAAGTGCCTCTATCATTGGTGATCGAGAAGTTGATGTCAGGTGAGCAAAATACTGATGTTGAATTTACTTTATCTAAGGAAGATGTTTAACGTGGTTAAAATACTTTATTTGATTTTGTTTTATTTAATATATCGAATTACAGACTTGGTTTTATTGGCGGTAATGCTAATTCAAGTAGGTTTAAATATTTTTTCAGGTGAACCTAGTGAATCAATCAAAATGTTTGGTAAAAGTTTAGGTGCTTACCTTCAGCAAATTAGTGAATTTTTAAGCTATGCCAGTGAAGAAAAGCCTTTTCCATTTTCAGACTGGCCTGAGTTAGGTGCTGCTCAGTCGGAGTCATTAAAGTCTGCCACAGATCTAGATGTTCAAAATGAAATTTCTGCAGAAATAACTGACAAGGCAGATGTTAATACTGATTCAAAAGATAATGGCAAAAATGATACAGAAGCGACTTCAGCTTCAAATAAATAATTAGCTAAATACAGGGAAACAGGGATGAAAGTTTATATTATGCGGCATGCTCAAGCCTCTTTTAATGCACCTTCCGATAGAGAGCGGCCCATATCTGAATCTGGAATAAAGCAAACTAAAGATTTACTTGTAACAAATCATGATCAAATTTCCGATATAAACTTGATTTGGTCTAGTGACTTATTAAGGGCAAAGCAAACTGCTGGATTAGTTTCAGACTCTTTAAAAATAGAGGCTGTTGAAAAGCCATTTTTAACGCCAGATGGAGATATTCGACAAGTTTTAGCTGAGTTGGAAAAATTAGGCTCTGTTGATTGTTTGTTAATTGTTTCCCATCAGCCACTCGTTGGCGAGCTGGTTAGTTCTCTTGTGCATGGACACATACATCAAGCGCATCCATATGATACAAGTGAAATGCTTGCATTGGAGTGTGATGTTATAGGGCTAGGAATGGCAACTATAACTAAGCAATATCTCCCTGCAGTCTAAGTTATTTATTAATTAGACTTTATCGATTCAATAAGGTTTTTAAGTTTCTCGACAGCTTTAACGAGACATTCTTCTGTGGTGTAAAAGTGGGGTGAAAATCGAATACCCCCATCTCTATTTGCGCAAATTACGCCTTGCTTCATTAGCTTCTGATACAATTGACCGCTATCAATATTCGGTATGCTGAAGTTAATGATTCCAGACTTAGTTGGTGGTTCAATATCACTGTTAAAGTGTATGCCATCAATTGTTTTTAATTGCTCAATTAGAAACTGCATTCGTTGCTGAAGTTTCCCAAAGATAGTATCTATTCCTATCTCAAGGATAAATTCCAGGCTCGCATTTAATGCATGAATACCAAGCATATTTGGGCTGCCACATTCAAAGCGAGTTGCGTTTTTGGCCGGCTCCCAACTGTTTTTATTGTAGTTACCTTTTTCTTCAATCATATGCCAGCCATATTGATGAAGCTTGAGTTGATCTATGTGCTTTTTATTGATGTACATTAGAGCAAGACCTTCGGCAGCCATTAACCATTTATGGCCATCGGCAACAATAAAATCTGCTTGAATCTTTTGTTGATCGAAAGGGGTCGCACCTAAGCTTTGAATGGCATCTACGCAAAGTAAGGTTTTGTTTTTGCGGCAATTTTTGGCAAGACTTTCTAGGTCTGTGTATAGTCCGCTGGCATATTGCACAGAACTTATGGAAACCAGTTTGGTTTTAGGGTTGAGGTGTTGGGAGATTGTCTGAGCTGAGTTCCCTTCTTGGATGTTAGCAATAATTAGCTTGACGCCAAACTGAGACAAAGACTCCCAGACAATACGATTTGATGGGAATTCCTGGTTGCTAATGATAACTTCATCGCCTGCTTGCCAGTGTAGCCCGTAAGCAATAATCGATAGCGCCTCTGAGGTATTCTTTGCTAATGCAATTTCATCAGTGCTGTCAGCATTGATCAGCTTTCTAAGGTTTTCTCGCAGGGTCTGTTCTTCTTTAAGCCATTTTGGATAGTATTGTGCTCCTCGAACAAGATTTTCTTGGGCAAATTGACTCACAGCGTCGCTTGTACATTTTGGCCATGGGCTGACAGCAGCATGATTCAAATAACAAATATCTTCAGCTTGAGGAAATTGGCCTTTAATCTGTCTAGTCATTGCTCTAGTATCCATAAGAGGTGATGTTGAGTGAGTTTGAGCTCATGAAAAGATACTAACAAACGGGCTCGCATCAGCATAGAATTTAAGTTTTAAATATTAATGTTTAACTGCCAATAAAGAGTGATTAACAAAGTATGAATTATTTTCCCATTGATTATATCGAGCCTGTATTTAGACCGCCATCGGAAGCGCGTTCATTGATTTTGCAGGTCTCCAATGGTTGTTCCTATAATAAATGTACATTTTGCGATTAGTAGTATAAAAATAGTGTACTAAAAAACATAGAGAAGTGGGTCAAAATTCAAATTTTGGCTTTTTTTATCTTTCTAAATGAAATATAGTACAATAAATAAATATACTAATAATGGTTGGGATTCAGTGCTCCATAGCATTTGTTTAGAGGCAAGCTTATCTATCGATAATACTGGCAACAAAATAACGTTGCCGGTAGTTGTAACAGATGACGGCTTACTGCGAAGTTTTCTCGATTATCTGATCGTGAATCGTAATAGATCAAGAAGTTGGATTGATCGCAGTGTGTTTGCTGTTCGACTTTTGATTGATTATATGAAGCAAAACGAAAGCGCTTTTGAGAATAAGTTTGAGCTATTTAGAGAGTTTGCCAATTCGCTGTATACAGGAACGATTGGAGAAAATGGAGAGGATCCTAGTTGGTTGCGCTGGAAGCCGAGGCGAGAAAATGATGCTGCATTTTTAATCGGACTTATTACTAAGTATTCAGATTGGCTTGCTGAGCAAAATGAAAATAAAAACCTTCAAATCAATCCCGCGGTAAAGCCATCGAGCTATGAACAATGGCTAAATTTGGCGGCTTACCTGCATAAAAAGAAAAGAGCTTTCCTTTCCCACCTCTGGAGCAACAAGCCTTCCAGTGATAGCTCACGGTATGTTAAGCCACGTTCATCTCAAGTCTTTGATGGGAAGAGTGAGACAAAGGCGTTTCCGGAAGGAAAAATAGATGAACTGTTGTGGAATGGCTTTGTCCGTTATGGTCATGAAACGAGTGACGTAATTCACCAAAGGTTGGACTTAAAGCACGTCCTTATCACGATGCTGATGCACTATGGCGGCTTACGCTTGAGTGAATGTTTTCACTTGTGGGTAGAAGATATTATCCCGTGGGATGATATGTCTGCGGTAGTGAAAGTTTTTCATCCGGCATTGGGGGTAGATAGTTCGAACAAACGTTCTCGGCGAGAAATATTGAATAGTCGGTATGGTCTCAAGCCAAGGTTTGAATACCCAAAATCTCACTCTTTACATGCAGGTTGGAAATCACCTCTACTGACCAGCCAAACGCATCATTATTTCGTTGTTTACTGGTTCCCGCACTCAATTGGAAAGACTTTCAATGATTTGTGGCGTTTATACCTAGTTCATCAGCGTACTCCCGATGACGGTAATCACCCGTTTGCGTTCACAACAAGAACCGGTGCTCCTCTATCAATCAAGGGGTATAACCAGTCGCTTAAGCGAGCAGTGGAAAGAATTGGTTTGCCATTTTCTAAATATGCGGGTACCACAGCTCATGCTCACCGCCATTCTTACGGTCAGTCATTAGCTGATAGCGGGGTTGATTCACTTGTAATACGCTCTGCGATGCATCACAAGAGTATTGAGAGTCAGGGGGTCTATACGCAACTTACCGATAGGCAGGTTAAAGATCATTTGAAGAGTATCGATAGTCGAATTAATATTACGTTCTATAAGAGGATTGAAAGGATAAATGAGTAAGAAATACGCTACCTACGAAGCAGCGCGGGAGGCGGCCCGGGCCATCGGGTTTGCCAGTTTACAAGAATACCAGGCCGGGTATAAGCAGGATCCGAAACTGCCATGCCATCCTCATCGACTCTATCCAGATTTCCAGGACTGGTATGCTTTTCTGGGCAATGACCAGCCGGAAGACAAATACCCAACCTACAAGGAAGCACGAGAGGCGGCCCGGGCCATGGGGTTTGACAGTTTCAAAGAATACCATGCCGGGTATCAGCAGGATCCGAAACTGTCGTCTACTCCCAAGCGACTCTATCCGGATTTCCAGGACTGGTATGATTTTCTGGGCAATGACCGGCCGGAAGACAAATACCCAACCTACAAGGAAGCGCGGGAGGCGGCCCGGGCCATCGGGTTTGCCGGTTTACAAGAATACCAGGCCGGGTATCAGCAGGATCCGAAACTGCCGTCTAATCCCAATCGACTCTATCCGGATTTCCAGGACTGGTATAATTATCTGGGCAATGACCGGCCGGAAGACAAATACTTAACCTACAAGGAAGCACGGGAGGCAGCCAGGGCCATCGGGTTTGCCCGTTCCAAAGAATACAAGGCCGGGTATCAGCAGGACCCGAAACTGCCATCTAAGCCCGATAGACTCTATCCAGATTTCGAGGACTGGTATGCTTTTCTGGGAAATGACCGGCCGGAAGACAAATACCTAACCTACAAGGAAGCCCAGGAGGCGGCCCAGGCCATCGGGTTTGCCAGTATGAGAATATACAAGGCTGGGTATCAGCAGGATCCGAAACTGCCGTCTAGACCGGATAATCTCTATCCAGATTTCCAGGGCTGGTACGCTTTTCTGGGTAATGACCGGCCAAACATTCAGTTAGAAGCAGCCTATCCCCGTTTTTTTGAAGCGATTAATAAGTATGTTGAAGGCGGCGTAAACCAAGTAAGTAAACTTTCAAACTTAAAGAATTTCATAGGAGCTGTAGTTGCGCCTGCTGGTCTCAGAGACGAGCCCGGGGTGTTGTTATCCAAAGATATTCCCTTTCCACAAAATGAGTATGTTGAGTTTGTTTATTCAACAGGCGAAACTCAAAAAAGAGCTAGACACAACATCTGTGTCGGCTTTCTTGATTGGGTGATGGATGAATATTGTTCCGATGAGGATGATGAGGGTGTACTGACCCCGTTGCCGGACTATCGAAACCCACTGAAAACCATTCTTAAAGGGCTTTTAGATCAATTACCAACGGCGCGACCTAGCGAGTCGGTCAAGCCTGTGCTTCCTATGAACGTGATCTTACGTGGTAGGACGCATCTAATTCCTTCAGAAGCTAAAACGTTAAAAGATCTTTATAAGCTGCATCCATTTTACGATGATTGCTGGGTCCAAATTGATCCAAGTTTGATTGATCCTTCTGACCCAAACTGCATTTACCGTGAAGTTGCAATTTATCGTAAGGGCAAAGTCACGCAAATATGGTCTCCGGTAAAACTAATTGCGCTATATACGCTACTCAATATGCCTTTGAGAGGGCAGCAAATCCTTTGGCTTGATAGTGGTGAGGGTGATGAATACATTCCAATCTGGCAGGACAACAAAATTCAGTGGATAAAAAACACCAACAAGCTGGCAACTAATAAACGCCAACAAGGATTCATCAAGAAAGGTAGTGATGATAGTTACGACTCGTATATCACAACCAATAAAACCGGCCGTAAAATAGGTGGCTACAGCGTACCTTGGATGCCTGAATCGGTGGCCTATTGGATCATTCAATTACGAGATTGGCAGTCCAAATACAACCCGCTTATCGAGCTAACGCCCTGGACTAAAGTCAAACTTCGGCAAAAAACGAACAAGAAAATCTTGAAAGCACGAGGAAAACAGGCTTTCTTGTTTCGAGATCCTGCATCAATGGCGTGTAAAGACAAAGTGTCACCGATGTTTACGACGACAGCGTTTACACGGTCATTGCCTGCACTGCTTTTTAATATTCAGCAACCCAGCGAGGATTTGGCACAGCCCGTGAATGGTTCGAGCGCCCAATACAAAAGTAAGTTCTCACCTCATAGCTTAAGAGTTAGTCTTATTACCGCTTATATTGTGGATGGAGGAGCTCCCATTCACGTCATTTCGAAACTGGTGGGCCACGCATCCTTAGTAATGACCATTTATTATACTAAGGTCGGACACTTGAAAATGCAGCAGGCGCTAGGTGACGCGGAGAAAAAAGCAGCCGAGCAGAATGTGGACAGAATTCAGGACCTCATACTTCAAAAGAGGCTGGACGAAGCGAAATCGGAGTTGATAGCGACTGACAGGGGGGTTTTCGATAGCCTTGGCGCAGATTGGCCTTCAGCGGCTTACCAGGTCACCAGTCTCGGTATTTGTCCGATGGGAGGCGCAGGTTGCAATGAAGGCGGAGAATTGCTTGTTGAACGCACTAACGAAATGACTTATTCCCCAGTAGCCGCAGGATACCTGGGTACTAGGAACTGTCCACGCTGCCGCTTTTTTATTACCGGGCCAGCTTTCCTTGGCGGTCTTCAGGCGATTGCTAATGAAGTCATGTTAGAAATAAACGTACTTCGAGCCGAATATCACGAGTTAGAACAGGAAATGCAGTCGCTGGAAGATGAACGGTACGACATTGAAAGCTCAGGTTACCCATTTAAAAATGGAAATAAACTTAAAAAAGTCACTGCGTCTTATGAAGAAAAAGCAAAAAAACTAGACGTGCTACTCTGCGATTTTCAAAACCTTTACCGACTCATTTCGCAATCAATCGAACTTCTGAATAAGGAAGATAGCGGCAAAAATCAACTCATTGTAAGTGATCAATACGTAGAGATTGGCATGCAGCTGTCTGAGCAGCAAAGTGACTTCAGACTGTTGGCTGAGGTTTGCTCGAATTCTGAAATATATACGAGTTCCAGTGCTTCCAGGGCATTACCGCTGCTATCACAAATGTTAGATAAACTTGCTGATACTAATGGCATTGCCCCATCGATGTTTCGTTTAACTGAGAAACAACAGTTAAAAGCGGCTAACCAAATTGTGAGTTTAATTATGCAGCGAGCTGATAATGATTGGAACTTAGCAGACAGGCTGATCAATGGTTCGATCATGCTAGAAGACTTGGAACAAAACTCTCAATTAAGCCAGTTACATAAAGAGATCGAGTCAATCATGCATGGGGCATTGAAGCTGCCGATAATGCCTGAGGAGCTATGATGCCTGATCCAAAAGAAGTCTATGAGGCAATATTTAACCAACTCACCAATAACCGGACGAAAAAGTCACTCGAAGCCATCCAAGAGGTTTGCAAGGAACAGCATGGCGTAGGTGCGAGCGACTTTAGAATAGTAACGATCGCAAAACTGGGCGCAAAGCGAGGTGTACCGAGTGCACAAACAATACGAAACAAAACCGGAGAGCACTATCGAGCCTTAATTGAAGCTTGGCAGGCCGTTGGGGAAAAAACAGCAAAAGCAAACAAAAAGAATGTAGTGTCTTCAGCAAAGTATGATTGGGTTAACCGAGTTGAAGACCCCACACTCCGTTATTTGGTATTAGACCTTGTTGCTCAGGTCCGCCACCTGAGTGCAGAGAATAAGGCTTTAACATCAGTAAAAAAACTAGAGATTGACTACCGATCAGGACCTATCGAAGAGAATAAAGAAAAATTGCCTGTTTTCTTAAATCATGAGTTAGATGCGTTGAAAGCGGCAATTGATGATAACTTCCTCAAACGACAAGGTTGGGTAAGGGGTGATCGTGGCTGTATTAAAGACGCTAATGGTAAGATGATCTTCAAAAACGGATGGGTAGAAGTAATCGAAAAAATACTGAGTGTAAATCATGGCTAACGGACAACAAAAAGCAGAAGAGTATGTAAGAAACTTCCAAATTTGGGCTTCTACTCAAACTGATGCTGACTTCACCAGAATTATATATCGTGGTCAGCTAAATCGCGGAGAAGTTGCTAAGGCCATAGGCTGCGGTAAGTCTGCTTTAACTCAAAATCCTCAACTAAGGACTGACCTACATCAGTTGGAGGAAACTCTGCGTGAAAAAGGCGTATTACCGTCTTTAACCCAAGCAGCTAAAGCTAACGAAAAGATACCCAAAGAATATGATCAAACTGTTAATCGAAATATCCTAGATAGCCAACAGAAATCAAAACTAGAAGTTGAAAATATCGAGTTGAAAGCTAAATTAGTCGAGTTAGAAAAAAAACTCAAACGTTTTGGTGAACTTTCCGAAACACTCAGTGAAATGGGCATGCTACCAAGATGAATTCGCAGGATTTTCGTGTAACTAGTATCCCTTACAGTAATCGTAAATATGTTACTTTTACCGGGGTGCCCTTAGCTCCGAAAGACTATCGAATAAATAATGGAAAGTTCGTAGTTAGTGTTAAAGCTAACAAAGAGTATTTACCTGTTGAGCCTGCTATAGGGCAGCATTGGCATATTGAAGGCGACAGAACAATATCTGATCTAGATAGTAATGGTTTTCTGCTAAAACTGCATACCTACGAATCACCCGAGATTAGTCAATGTACGCTGCCTGAAACTGGCGATCAACTGATTAAATTTATTGCTTCTAACAACGATTTTAAAGGCATCGGTGAAAGTAAGGCGAGAGAACTATGGAGTGTATTAGGCGATAAGATTTATACAATTGCCACTCTTCGCACATCAGAGAATCAGAAACTCCTTAGCAATATTTTGAGTGAGACATCAATTGATGCTCTTTATGAAGGATTCAAAAAATATACGAATCTAAGTGCGTGCAACTGGATGGCCAAACATCAAATACCATCTCCTATACAGCAGCGCATTATTCGCCATCATGGATCAGAAACTATTGAGGCGATAAGGAAAAATTCATACACATTACTAGCATTTGGCATGAGTTTTGGAAATGCTGATGAGATATCATCTAAATATTTCAAAATTAAAGACGGTGATCCAAAAAGGCTGACAGCAGCAGTCGAACACGTGCTACGTGATCAAATATCAAAAGGCCATACATTTACTACTATGCCGGTCTTATTGTCTGCACTTAAAATACTGCTAAATGATCCAGAGCTGGCAAAAGCTGCCATTTTTGCCGGTAGTGACAAGTGCCAATACATACACAACCCTAAAACAGAGACATACCATCCAACCGCCTTACTATTAATGGAAGTGGTCATTACAAAGCGGTTGTCAGCATTAGCAAAACACATTGATCTCTTTGATGATGCAGTAGATAAAGCTTATCAGTTTGCTGTTGCTCAGTTACCGTATGAGTTGACTAAAGAACAATGTCAGGCTGTGGCGAATGCTTTGGATAATGGTGTGTCACTGATCACCGGCGGTGCGGGAACAGGTAAAACTACGGTGCTAAGAACAGTGCTGAGAGCTTTTCACCAGTTGGGGTTTAGCATTCATGCTGTCGCATTATCCGGTCGAGCGGCGATGCGGCTGCACGAATCGGTAGGATTTAAAACAAGTACAATTGCGGCCTTACTGCGTAAAGAACCGATTGAACCAAGTGCAAATGAAGCCAAAAATTTATTGGTGGTCGACGAAGCCAGTATGCTTGATGTACCAACCATGTACAGGCTGGTAACACACTGCCATCCATCAACACGAATATTGCTAACAGGTGACCCTAATCAGTTACCACCCATTGGTGCAGGAAAAATATTAGCTGATATTGTTTCCTCTAATTCAATCATTAATTCTGAACTGAACATAGTTAAACGCCAGGGTGAGTCGAGCGGTATCCCAGAATATTCAAAGCTTATCAATAAAGGAGTTGTTCCTGAACAACTTACAACTGGAGCAATTAGTTTTCATGAAACACCAGAGCATCAAATTGAGCAACGATGCATGGAGCTATTTCTGAAAGCACCTGAAAGTTCACGTGTTATGGCGCCTACACGAAAAATGGTTGGTGATATTAATAAGAGAATACAAAATGCCTTAAACCCAAATGGCCAGCCAATGGAGTTTGAATTGTATGGCGACAAAATGTGGTTGGATATTCGGCTTAATGATCAAATTTTATTTACGCAAAATTTTTATGATAAAGGCATTCAAAATGGAAGCCTGGGAAAACTAGTCTCTGTAGAAAATTCTGAAGGTATTTTTGGGGTAGCTGAGTTAGATACAGGCGAAAAAGTTGAGATTAACCAAACAATTTTAGATTCAATTGAATTAGGTTATGCAATCACCCTCCATAAGGCACAAGGCTCACAGTTCCCAATAGTTATTGTCGCTCTGAAAAGTGGCCGTATCACAGACAGAGCTTGGCTCTACACTGCGATAACAAGAGCCGAAAACGAAATTCATATTGTTGGTAGCGAGAAGGATTTTAGCGACATTACCAAAGCACCAAGTAAATCTCATCAACGAAATAGTTGGTTATCGTCGCTTTTATCAACAGTAAAAAATGATAGCTTAAACTAACTCATTACAAACATTATCAGGCTGTGTTCTCTAAATTTAGCAACAATATCATTCACAATTATTCCCCTCTCTAATTGACGCTTCTCATACTTAAAGATACCTTACATATCTATCGGATATAATTATAAGAATGGATTTTGTTATACCCCTTCTTTGTCATCCTCAATAAAAAATATTTTGTATTAGTCGTTCTTGATGAAAAGAGGGCTGATCTTAGTTACGTTGTTCAAGGAAAACGGTTAATGAGTCAAAATGATAATCAAACCCCCAACAATCTAGCTGCATACTGCTGGTCGATAGCAGATCTTCTTAGGGGTGATTTTAAGCAATCTCAGTACGGTCGTATCATTTTACCATTCACGCTTTTAAGGCGTCTTGAATGTGTCTTAGAGGCCACTAAAGATGCGGTTATAGCAGAAGCAGAACGCATCAAATCTATGAACCTGCCAGAAGAAGCCCAGGAGAAAATGTTACTTCGTGCTACAGGTGGTTTAAGCTTTTTTAATACCTCCAAAATGGATTTATCTAAGCTGGGTGCTAGTGGCATCAAAGATAACCTTGAAAGCTACATACAAAGCTTTTCAAAGGACGCTCGCGAGATATTTGAGCACTTCAAGTTTGCTGAATTCATCGCGCAGTTAAACGACGTTGATTTACTTTATAAAGTCGTTCAAAAAGTTAAAAGCACCGACCTAAGCCCTAAAGCTGTTTCGAACCACGATATGGGCTTAACCTTTGAAGAACTTATCCGCCGTTTTGCTGAAGGCTCGAACGAAACCGCAGGGGAGCACTTCACACCACGCGATATCGTTCGTCTTACAACAGCCTTAGTGTTTATGGAAGATGACGACGCACTCACCAAACCAGGCATCATTCGTACTATTTACGATCCAACGGCGGGTACGGGCGGTTTCTTATCCTCGGGTATGGAATACCTGCACGAATTAAATCCACAAGGTCTCATGAAAGCCTTTGGCCAAGAACTAAACCCAGAAAGCTACGCGATCTGTAAAGCCGACATGCTAATCAAAGGCCAAGAGGTCGACAACATTAAGCTGGGTAACACCTTATCGAACGATCAACTCTATGCTGAGAAATTCGACTACATGCTATCCAACCCACCGTTTGGGGTGGATTGGAAAAAGATTGAATCCAGCATTAAAGATGAACATACCTTAAAAGGCTTCGATGGTCGTTTTGGCCCTGGCTTACCGCGTGTCAGTGATGGCTCGTTATTATTTCTATTACATCTAATTGATAAACTAAGAGACGTCTCTCCATCGGCTGAAGGCTCCGACGGCGGTGGCCGCATTGGAATTATTCTTAACGGTTCACCTTTGTTTACTGGTGGTGCTGGGTCAGGTGAATCTGAAATACGTCGTTACATTTTAGAGGCCGATTTATTAGAAACTATCGTCGCACTACCGACCGATATGTTCTACAACACAGGCATCTCAACTTACGTTTGGATTCTTAGTAATCACAAACAGCCTGAACGTAAAGGCAAAGTGCAGCTGATTAACGGTGTAAACCTAAGCAGCAAAATGCGTAAATCATTAGGCTCTAAGCGTAATGAAATGAGCACAGACGACATTGCCTTAATCACTCGTACCTTTGGTGCGTTTGAAGTTATCGATGCCACCACTCTTGAGCAATTAGGAGCAGATAAGCCTGCCGAACAAAAATCAAACCGTGGAAGACAGTCTGCCAACCCTAAAATAGAAGCCGCCAAAACCTTTGCCGCTAAAATATTCGATACCCATGAGTTTGGTTATCGCCGAATCACCATAGAGCGCCCATTGCGTGAAAGCTTCCAGTTCAGTGATGAGCGTATAGAAGAACTGCGCTTTGCCAATAAACCGCTAGAAGCACCGATGAAGTGGATTTATGAAAACTTTGGTAGCTCTTCAGAACAACCTTGGAGCGACGATCCAGAGTGTAAAAGCTACGGAGTATTAGGCGATAACGAAGTTGAAATACGCGTTCATATAAAAGCCAATTTCAGCGAACTAAAAGAAAAACAAATTAAAGACTTACTCGATAGCAAAGTCTGGTTAGCTCAAAAAGCCATCCTGCTAAAAGCCAAAAAGCTGCAAGACTACATTGGCACCGAACAGCACAACGACATGAATCAGTACGATGCGATTGTAAAAGCGGCAGCGAAAGCACAAAACATCAAATTAGACACCAAAGAACTAAAAGCCATCACCGTGGTGGTGAGCTGGAAAAATCCAGACGCTGAAAAAGTTATCAAGAAGGTTCACAAATCAGGTAAAGCTAATCCGTTTTATGGCCTGTTTGAAGTAGCGTTAGATGGTAAAAAACAGATAGTAGAATACAAGCCAGATGGCGACTTACGTGATAACGAAAATGTCGCACTCGACCCAACTCAAACCGTAGATGCCTTAAACGAAGCCTACTTCTCAAAAGAAGTACAACCGCACGTGCCCGATGCTTGGATCGATTCGAGTAAGCGTGACGCCATAGATGGTGAGATCGGTATTGTGGGTTATGAGATTCCGTTTAATCGTCACTTCTACCAATATCAGCCGCCAAGAGACTTGGTAGAAATTGATGCTGATTTGGATAAAGTTTCTGCCGAGATCATGAATCTACTGCAGGAGGTGCACTCCTGATGGCTTATGAATTTTCTGCATATGAATCATATAAGCAGACTCATTTAGGTTGGCTTAGCCAAATACCTAGTCACTGGGAAGTAAAAAGGCTGAAATACCTTGGTGATGCATTAATCGGATTAACATACTCCCCCGATGAAGTGGTTGATGAAGGAGATGGAACTTTAGTTCTTAGATCATCAAACGTACAAAATAGACAGCTAGCCTTTAATGATAATGTTTATGTAAATAAGAAAATCCCAGAGAAGCTAGTTACCCAGAAAGGTGACATATTAATATGCGCCCGGAATGGAAGTCGGGCTTTAATCGGTAAAAATGCCCAAATTGATGAAAGTGCTGTCGGGCTGAGCTTTGGTGCCTTCATGTCAATTTTTAGAAGCCCATACAATGATTATTTATCTAAGGTTTTCAATTCACCTTTGTTCGAGTATCAGTCAGGTTCATTCCTTACTGCTACAATTAATCAATTAACAACAGGAAATTTAAATAGTTTTGAAATTCCTCTCCCTCCAGAAAATGAACAACAAATAATAACCAACTTCCTCGACCACGAAACCGCAAAAATCGACACCCTGATCGAAAAACAACAGCAGCTCATTGCACTGCTAAAAGAAAAACGCCAAGCCGTTATCAGTCACGCCGTTACCAAAGGACTGAATCCTGATGCCCCGATGCGCGATTCAGGTGTTGAGTGGTTAGGTGAAGTGCCGGAGCATTGGGATGTTACAAGGGCGAAATTTGTTTCCGATATATTTGTCCCTCAAAGAAACAAGCCTGAGTTGAATGATTCAAATGGTATTTCTTGGGCGACGATGGAGGATATGAAGAATCAGTATATTGAAAGCACCAGTCAGTTTGTTAATGAGAGTGCAGTTAAAGAAGCGGGATCAAAGACGTTAAAAGCAGGCTCCGTTATTGCTAGTTGTGTAGGTAATTTTGGTATCGCATCAATTAATAAAGACAACGTGATAATCAATCAGCAGTTACAAGCTTTTATTCCTAGGGGAATCAAAGCTGAATTCCTGAGAGAAATAGTATCAATTTCTAGAGTGTATTTTGAATTGATTGGCACAGCAGCTACCTTGGTTTATGTGAATCAACAAGGTTTTGAGAATTTACCTGTAGTAGTTCCGCCAGTAAATGAGCAAAATGATATCTGCTCTTTTGTGGATAAAGAGTGTTCCAAATTCAATAACTTAATGGCTCAATGTGATTTAACTATAGATTTGCTTCACGAACGCCGCACAGCACTAATCTCCGCTGCCGTTACTGGGAAAATTGACGTCCGCGATTACAATCCAAAAGATGCGGAAGCCTTCTAATGCTTAATGCCATTATTCACAGCAAAGCGGGTCGTGTAAATTTTGATAAGGAATCAGGCTCGTTGAGTTGGCGTCAGCTTTATCAAAACAGAGAAGATTTATTAACCGCCGCTTTTTTCTCGCGTTTTACTTATCTGTCGGGTTTATTACAACATCGCTTACTCAAAAGCTGGCTGGGTGGTGTAGGCGACTTTACTGAATTTAAAAGTATCGACTACTGGCCTCAGTATGATTTAAAAAATAATCCAGATCGAAAGTTTGTTGAGCCAGATTTATTAATACGTTTCGAAAATTGTGATGTTTTAGTTGAGGTAAAACCACCAGAAGGTGGAGATCAATACCTAGACCAATGGCAATTAGAAATAGAAGGCTATTACCAGCAAGAAGATCACACCAAGGCATTGTATTTTTTAGCGATTGGTCGTGTGGGGAATATTCTTGCTGATCTGGATGTTGCAGAACTAAAGGTAAAGCACCCAAAATTTCAAGCGGCTAGTGCCATCGAGTGGAAGCCGATTGCCAGTCAGTTACGCAAGTTGCTGCTGTCAGGCGAGTTGGATGCCCAAGATAGTCGAGTTGTGAAAGATATAAGCAAAGCACTGTTGCTTTATAGTGTTCATGCCCACGATTTGCACTGGGATGACTTGTATAAACTATCGACTGAGCAGTCTTTGAGTTTGGATGCTCTGGCGGCTTGGACAGGGTAAAAGTTGCTTCGCAACCCGTATTTGCTTTGCTATTGTTTACGAATTTATAAAAAGGAAAGTGTCGCATGGACATAACTGCCAAAAAAGCTCTGTTTAGCCAGGTAAGAGTCGCTCACCGTTTACTGGCGGCTTATTACAACCGTGTCCATCAGCTCATAAGAGATGTGACTGGTGATGAGCGTCTGGGGTTGGAGTTTTTTGTTTGGGAGCCGACTAAATTTGATCGGCCTTGCAGACGCACATCTAATATACTGGATCGTTGGTCGTGGGATTTATTGCCAGGTGTTATAGCTGAGTACCTGTTCTTGCAAGGCTCTACAGAGAAGCCTCAGCAGCCAGGAGAGTGGTTACTGGTTTTGCATGTCATTAGTGATACAGTCGTGTTTGATGAAGAGTTAGAAGAGGAACTTGATGCCACTGAGCTCTCTGTTTCGGCTGACGATGCGCATAGTGTTTTACGTTGCTATCTAGTCGCGCCACATCAGGAACTGGACCTTTATTGGGCTGATGACATTTGGGCCTATCTCGACGATTACCCGAAATGTACAGAGAGTCCGGAGCGTCAGTGCATGGATGATGATCAACAAATTTATGCCAGCGCTTTTGAAATACATTTTGAAAAACTGACCGATAAAAATAGTGCCGATGAACTGGTGAAAAAAATAATTGATTACCGCGATATAGTATTGCCGTTAGCCACTAGTGATTAGCAAGGAAGTAAGTAATGACCGCATTATTCGGAGGCGATAAGTCCACAGAGTACGTATTTCAAAACGACATGATACGTCAGTTAGTCGCTAATGGCTGGTTGTTGGGCGATCCTAAAAAATATAACCGCGAGCTGGCTTTGTATGAAGAGGATGTATTGGGTTTCGTAAAAGATACACAAGATGAGCAGTGGCAAAAGTTCTGTGCCTTATATCCTCATGATACTGATAAGAAGTTCTTAGGCCTTGTGGCTTTGCAGTTAAATAAGGCCGACCCGAACGCTACCTCAAAAGATATGCGTACCTTTGGTACCTTGGGCGTGTTACGACATGAGTTACGCGACCGTGGCACGCGCTTCAACTTGTGTCAGTTTAAACCTGAGCACGACTTAAATGCTGACACCTTAGTTCGTTATAAACAGAACCGTTTACGCGTGGTGCCTGAACTGGTGTACTCTCCTTGGGCTTCTGAAGAGGAGTTAACAGCTACCGGTAAAAAAGCCAAAGCATGGCGTATTGATTTAGTGTTATTTGTAAATGGCTTGCCTGTCACAACACTAGAGCTGAAATCTGAATTCAAACAAGCCGTTCAAAGTGCGATTAAGCAGTATAAAACGACACGCCCACCGATAGACCCAGAAACTAAAAAGCCAGAACCGCTATTAACATTTAAACGTGGGGCCTTAGTGCATTTCGCCGTTAGCCAATACGAAGTGTATATGGCGACTCGCTTAGAAGGTAACGACACTTTCTTTTTACCCTTCAATAAAGGCACCAAAGAAGGCGGTGCAGGTAACGACGTTCCTGAAAATGTTAATCAGTACGCGACCGATTACTTGTGGAATGAAGTCTTACTACCAGACAACCTGCTGAATATTCTTGCTCGCTTTGTGCATTTAGAAATTGAAGATAAAGAAGACTGGGAAGGCCGCAAGTACAAGAAAGAAACCTTAATCTTTCCGCGTTATCATCAGTGGGATGTGGTGAATAAACTGGTGAATGCTGCCAAAGAAGAAGGCCCAGGCCAAAAGTATTTAATTCAGCACAGTGCCGGTTCGGGTAAGTCGAACTCAATCGCGTGGTCGGCGCACCAGTTATCAGCTATTCATACTCCAGAAGGTAAGAAGCTGTTTGATTCGGTGATCGTGGTAACCGACAGAACGGTACTGGATGATCAGCTACAAGAAACCATCTCTCAGTTCACTGCGGTAGATGGTTTGGTAGGGCGTATTAATCGTAATGAAGGTGATGGTTCTAAATCAGAGAAGCTTGCGAATGCCTTAGTCGATTCACAGCCGATCATTATTGTCACGATTCAAACCTTCCCCTTTGTGTTGAAAGCCATTGAAAATAACGTCAACCTGAAAGAACGCAACTATGTCGTTATTGCTGATGAAGCGCATAGCTCCCAAACAGGTAGTACTGCTCGACAGCTAAAAGAAGTGTTGATGATCGATGGCAATGCCTCAGGAAAGGCTGATGATGAAGAATTAACGACAGAGGATATCTTAGATGCTGCTGTGGCTTCACGTAGGGCCTCTAAGAACTTAAGTTACCTTGCCTTTACCGCAACTCCTAAAACAAAGACATTAGAGCTATTTGGGCGTCTACCAAAGCCTGATGAGCCATCTAGTAACCCAGATAACATGCCAAAGGCCTACCATGTGTATAGCATGCGTCAGGCGATTGAAGAAGGTTTTATTCTTGATGTGCTAAAAAACTACACCAACTACAAGGTGGCTTATAACTTAGCCATGAAGATGGAAGGTAGCGATCAAGAAGTTGAAAGTAAAAAGGCTAAGGTAAAGCTGAACCAGTGGGTACGTTTGCACGACTACAACATTAGCCAAAAGGTTCAGGTAATCGTTGAGCACTTTAAAAGCAATGTGATGGGCTTATTAGGCGGCCAAGCCAAAGCGATGGTTGTCACTAGCTCTCGTAAAGAAGCGGTACGTTATAAGTTAGGCTTCGATAAATACATAACTTCCAAGAAGGGTGAGAAGGGCTATAGCAAATTACAGGCGATGGTCGCGTTTTCTGGCGAGGTGGAGTTTACAGAGTCTGATCCAAACAGCTCTGGGCTTATTGGGGAGAAGTTTACCGAAACCAATATGAATCCTAATCTCAAAGGTAGAGATTTGCGCAAAGCCTTTGATAGTGAGGATTATCAAGTGATGATCGTTGCCAACAAATTTCAAACAGGTTTTGATCAGCCCAAGCTGTGCGCTATGTATGTTGATAAGAAACTCGGTGGAGTGGAATGTGTACAGACGCTATCCCGTTTAAATCGTACTTTCCCTGGCAAAGCAGAAACAGGCACTTTTGTGCTCGATTTCTTTAATGAACCTGATGATATTTTAAGTTCGTTTCAGCCGTACTATCAAACCGCTGAATTGGCGGATGTCTCTGATCCTAATTTGATCTTTGAACTGTCTGAAAAGCTACGAGCTGCTAGTATCTTCACGACGCGTGAGGTTGATCAGTTCTGTGATGCTTTTTATGTTAAGTCTAAAAGTAATGCCGCCATTGCCAATATCTGTAAGCCAGCAGTTGAACGCTGGACGTTAAAGTACAAGTCGGCTTTAGAAGAATACAAAAAAGCGAAAGACATGTTCGAGCGCACCAAGAAAACAGGTGACGCGGTATTGATGGCGAATGCTGAAAATACCTTCAAAGACTGCAAGCAAGAGAAGGATGCTTTAGAAATCTTTAAAAAGGATCTAGGCACCTTCGTTCGCTTCTACGAGTTCATGTCCCAGATAGTCGATTACGACGATAAAAATTTGGAAAAGCTAAGTTTGTTTGCTCGTAACTTACGCCCAATGTTGCGTGAAGCGGCGGTTGAAGAAGATCAGATTGATTTAAACCATGTTGTGCTTAGCCATTACCGCTTATCGAAAATACGTCAGCAAGATATCCAACTTAAAGAAGATGCTGCGGGCTATGAGCTAGAGCCAGGTGATTCTATGGGAACGGCAAAAGCCAAAGACCCTAAAGAAGAATTTTTATCGCAAATCATCACCCGCTTGAATGAGCTATTTATAACGGATGAACTGACTGAAGCTGACATGGTGAACTACGCGAACACTATTCGCGATAAAGTAAGAGAAAACAAACTAGTCATGAATCAAATTTCTAGTAACTCTCCTGAACAAGCCATGCTGGGTGCTTTTCCAAAGGCAATTGATGATGCGATTATGGATAGTAGTGAGGCTCACCAGAATCAGATGATGCAATTGTTGTCTGATCCAGAAAAGGTGAAAGGGTTTGCTAAGGTAGTGTTTGAATTGCTCAATCAGTAATTACAAGTTGATAAGTTTGAGATTATACAGTTTGAAGCTTTCAAGTATATTTGCTTGAGTTTCTTTTATGGTACATAAGATAAATTCTGATACTTGGGAACACTAAATTTTTATAATCATAATAAAAACTAACATTTTTATTTGTAATCAACTTGTCGATGTAAAGCTCTACTGTCAGAGATTATTTTGAAAATGACTTTTTTGTTCTTCATCGAATATTAAGAGAATTAAGTAATGACAAATATTATTAAAGACTTGTTAAGTCGAGGTTCAAATTTAGCCTTACATGATGCTAATGAAGCTGAAACTCGAAAGAAGTTAATAGATCGAGTTATTGAAGATATCTTGGGTTGGAAAGACTTAGATATTGCATATGAGGAAAGGGTATCAGAGGACGGTAATACAACTTTTGCTGACTATATTATTAAAACTGCAGATGTTTCAATTTTAATTGAAGCTAAAAGAATTGGTGTTGCATTTAATGTAGTTCCTGGTCAGAAAAAGGTAAAACTGTCAGGCCAGATCATGCAAGGGAAAACTGGTGATGCTATAACACAGGCTAGAAATTATTGCAGGAAAAAATCTATCCCTTTTGCTGTCGTTACGAATGGAAATCAATGGATCTTATTTCCTGCGGTCCGTACAGATCAGGTTAGTTTTTCATCATCTTCTGCAATTATATTTGACTCCCTTGAGAGAGTTTTAGGTGAAGAGTCTGACTATTTTAAAAGCCTTTTATCTAGGGATGGAGTGATTGATGGTAATTTAGCTATTGAGCTAGTTGGTAGAAATACTGACCAATTTGAAGAGAGAAGGCTTAACAGGTTTTTTAAAGGTTCTGGGCCTCGATCGGCAAACCCAATTTATCCTTTGATTGAAAACGAAGTTGTCAGCGCATTTTCTGATTCGATAATAAATTCAGATAAAGATTTGTTAGAAAAATGTTATGTAAAGAATGCTGATAGGCAGAAATTTGATAATAGAATACAAATGCATTTACAAAAAAGAGAACCTCTATTTTCATCTCAGCCTAAGAGACCAATGAGAAAAAGAGAGTCATCATCTTTAATTAACTCCATTGCTTCTGCTTCATCTAACGCAAGACCTTTAGCGATACTTATATTGGGTACAGTGGGAACTGGAAAAACTACTTTTTTACAATATACAAGAAGAGTTGCATCCGCCAAGTATTTTGAAAAATCAAAAGATGATGCTTATCCCCACTGGATTGATATTGATTTTAGGAATTTCTCTCAAAATGAATCTCCAATAAACTTCATTTATAAAGCGTTATTTGAATACATTAAAAATGATGAGTTTTTTAATGATTATGAAAGATCAATAGAAAATGCTTATTTTAACGATATTAATGCATTAAAAAGTGGCCCGATGTTCCTTCTTTCGAAGAATAAAGAAAGCTTTGACGAGCAAATCACCAAAGTGATTATGGATGATTACCAAAAGGTTAATCCATATGTTGATAAGGTTATAGGGTACGGCTCTACAAGGAGTCCTATTTTCCTAGTTATCGACAATATAGATCAATTTGAAGATGATGAAACTCAATCCGAAATATTTTCTGATTCAATAGCTCTAGCTAGTAGATTGAATATTAATTTAATTATCGCTATGAGAGAGTCAACCTATGTAGAACATAGAAACTCTCCAACTTTCGATGCTTTCGATTTTGATCCTCTTCATATTGAACCTCCTGAAATACCATCTGTACTTTCAAGACGTTTTTTCTTAACTGGACAAATGCTATCAAATAAAAAAGGTAGTTTTACTGCTTTAAATGGCGCTGATTTTAAAGTCGAAGATTTATCTGTATTCATAGATATAGTCAAGAGTTCTGTGCTAGGAACTGAAATTGGAGAACGGATTGATGTTTTATCGAATCATGATGTTCGTCTTGCACTAAGGATGACTAGAGAGTTTTTAGCTCGTGGATATACTGACCCAGCAAAAGCGTTGCAGACATTTGGGGTTTCCCAAAAATATACTTTACCCAAACAAGAAGCATTTAGATCAATACTGTTAGGGAATCAGTCTGTATACAGTGAGGAATACTCGGTTATTGGAAACCCGTTTGATTCCAGGTTGGGGCGATCAAATGGTGAATTACTGCGCATGTTTGTATTAAATGCATTAGTGAAACAAAGTAGCAATAGTGGGAGCGGTTCACTTGATGGGCCTAGTATTAGAGATGCTTTAAAATCTATTGGTTTTTCAGAATCTGACACAATGGATGTACTATCGGATCTATGTGAAAAGCGTTTCATTCATACCAAATCACACGGAAGGGCTGAGATAACTAGTAGCTATTTTGCAAGCCGATTAGGAGGTCATATTATAAGAAGTTTACTTTCAGATTTTACTTTTATAGAAAACATCTTAATGGATACTTTTATAGCAGATAAAGATATGTGGGAGATCTTGAAGAACCTTTCTAACAGAATTTCAGATGAAAGAAATGTTGTTGCAAGGATAAAATTAAGAGCGGATAAATGTGAAAAATTTTATGGCTATATGATTACACAATACCAGCCACTATTGAGTGAGGCAACAAAAAGAGGGCTTGATCCTTCTTGGCTAAGCAACCCACTTGAAGAAATGTTTTCGGAACTAAAAAGTAACATAAAAAGAGCGATTCTTTCTGCTGAAAGAAATTATGGTTCCCATTCAAAAAGAGCTAGCAATACAAGAATTACTTGAAATGAGTGTAAGTCCAGTAAGGGGTTGCATTGGAAGTTATAGCAGTCTGTGCTGACGTTTACAGATTAATCTTTATTCTTGAGTTTGTTTAACATTAGAATTTTTTCTTTATCAGTAAGCTTAGATAGCTCAAGGATAAGGTCTCCTAGCAATTCATCTTCACATAATAAATATGGAACAGGCACACCAAGCTCATCTGCCATTTTTTTCAGCATTGCATAGTCTGGTGCATGCTTACCTGCTTCATATTGATTCATTCGTGCACTCGCGTTACCTGGATCGAGCCCAATTCTGACTCCCAACTCTAGCTGTGTAATACCCAAAGCTTTTCGGGCTTTTTTTAACTGAATCGGTAATGGATTTACGTTATGCAATTTATGTCGCCTTATTTCTGAATCAGAGCGACGCATTTTGCAATGTTTTGTGTAATTGGTATACTAAGGATTCCTTAGTATTTTAACAAGAGCAATTTTTGTTACTGGTAACTTGAATATCTCATTGATACAAATGCGGTCAGTTGGTGTGTGGTTAAGAAGGTTTTAAATGAATCAGTCAAAAATTAATCTGGATAGTGATTTATTCACAATTCTGTCTTCTCCTAACTTTGATAAATTTACTGTGCTAGAACTTAGAAGTGCATATATGTCTTGTTCAACCACAAGCGAAATGGATAAAAACATTGCTCAAAGATATGTCTATCGAAATATTTTAAAACTCCAAAAGAAAGGTTTATTGAATCGAAAAGATTCTAAAAAGACAAAGAAAACGACTTATGTGAAAACGGAGTTATTTAGTAGTGCAATATTTGAAGTCGAAAATGCTTCGGCTATATCTATTGCAGACCTGCCTGATACCGATGAATCGCCAGATAAAACTAATTCCCCTTCAAAACACCTAATTCAAAGTCTGATTAATCAATTACATGATTTGAATGCTGAGTTACTTATTAACTTGGGCGAAAGAGAGCAATACAAGTCTTTATGTCAAGAATACCCTCAATTAAAGGAGTCATTACAGGAGAGTTATAACTTTGCTCGAAATAACTTTAAGAAAATTGAGGGCCATATTAAAGCTATAAACAATGCAATTGAAATTCAGAAACAAGGTCAGCAGATACAATGAAACTTCGTAAATGGCAGGCTGAGTGCGTAGATCAAGTTATGAATAAGTTTGCTCAAGGCAAACCGCATTTTCTTTGCCTTGCCACTCCTGGTGCGGGTAAAACAACCATGGCAGCTGAAGTTGCTGCCAAACTCTTTGAACAGGATGTAATAGATTTCGTAATATGTTTTTCGCCTGGAAAAATAATTAGAAACAATATTCGATGTACCTTGGAAGCTCGAATGGGGAAACGTTTTGATGGGTTTATTGGTGCCAAGGGTGAATCATTCACTTATCAATCTATGCCATCACAAGATAATAAACTCTGGCGTCTGCTCGAAACGCATCGAGTGCTCGTAATTTTTGATGAGATTCATCACTGTTCGGGTGTCTCACTTGATGGTGCGAATGTTTGGGGTGAGAAAATCATTACGAATAT
>TARA_R110001592_G_scaffold67871_2_pt1 | contig 44837 bp, 46 predicted proteins | sample TARA_R110001592 | Tara Oceans TARA_R110001592 (sample SAMEA4398387) | marine metagenome | biome: Polar Biome; feature: [SRF] surface water layer (ENVO:00010504); material: water (ENVO:00002006), including particulate matter (ENVO:01000060) such as... | depth 5 m | reverse complement strand
TTGAGTACCGCCTGAGCGAACCGTCCAACTTTTTGGGGTCAGTTCATACCGGCGGGTTTTTTATTGGTTTTGATTAGCTTTGCTGTTCCATTCCCGCTTCGATACGGGGCCGCTTATCAAGCGATTTTAGTTGTGCACTGCCTGTTATGAATCTTTGGCACTAACCGATCACTCTTGATCTCGAAGCCCTAGTTTGTAAGCCAGTACGTAGTCACCGATCGTGGTCCCTACCGAGCCGTGCCCTCCGGCCACCAGCACCACCATTTGCTCACCTTTACTATTGAGATAGGTCATGGGCGTCGCCTGGCCGCCGGCGGGTATGTGCTGCTCCCACAATTGCTCGCCATCCGTCAGGCGATAGGCGCGAAAGTAGTTGTCTACGCTGGCTGCCAAAAAAGCGACGCCGCCACGGGTGATGATAGGTCCACCAATACCCGGTACGCCCATCTTGATTTTCAGGGGTAGGGGAGTCATGTCCTGAACGGTTCCGTTCTTATGTTTCCAGTGAATCTTGCCGGTACGCAGATCCGCACCCGCAACGAAGCCCCAAGGCGGTTGCTGGCAGGGAATGCCAAGCGGCGACAGGAAGGGGCTAAGCTCGACAGCATAATCACCACCTGCGTTTTCGTTGAGGCCCTGCTCACCCTGGTTGGTGGCTCCACCCGGGGTTTTACCGTCCTGTTTGGCCACCAACTTTGAGGTGAACGCTAGGTACAACGGCATGCCAAACATGACCTGGCGTTCCGGATCTACCGCAACGCTACCCCAGTTGAATACGCCGAAGTTACCCGGATAGACCAGCGTGCCTTGCTCGGACGGCGGTGTGTAGCGGCCTTCATAGCGTAGCGACTGGAACTGAATGCGGCACATCATCTGGTCCAGCAAAGTAGCGCCCCACATGTCTGCAGAGCGCAATGGTGGGGGCGCAAAGCTGAGCGCAGAGATCGGCTAGGTAGGCGCAGCCCAATCACCGTCAACAGTGCCTTGTGGCGCAGGGACTTCGGTGATGGGCAGCAGCGGTTCGCCGGTTTTGCGGTTCAATACATAGACATCACCCTGCTTGGTGGGTACGACCAGTCCAGGCTCTAAGCCCTTTGCGGTCTGAATATTCACCAGGCTGGGCTGCGCGGGTGTGTCCATATCCCATAGATCATGATGAACGAATTGTTGGACCCATTGCGCCTTGCCTGTTTCCAGGCTCAGTGCGACCACCGAACTGGCATATTTTTCTTCCGCGGGTGTGCGGTACATGCCCAGTTGGTCGGGGGTCCGGTTGCCCATGGGGAAGTAGATCATACCCAGTTCTTCATCCGCACTGGCCACCGACCAGCTGTTGGGTGAACTGGTGGCGTAGGTATCTCCCTCGGCTATCGGTGCGGTGTCTTCGGGATTGGCTGAGTCCCAATTCCAGCGCAGTTCGCCCGTGCGGGCATCGTAGGCGCGGATCACCCCAGAGGGGGAGTCGATGTCGTAATTGTCATTTACTGCACCGGCGACCACGACTAGATCCGCGGTGACCATGGGAGGCGACGTGGAATAGTAATAGCCCTTTTGGCTAAAGGGCATGTTGTGCATCAGATCGAGTACGCCATTGTTGGCAAAGTTGCTGCAGCGTGCGCCGGTTTGCGGATCGACTGCGATCAAGCGTGCATCCGAGGTGGGCATGAACAATTGAGCCTCGCAGCGCACGGGTGCAAGAGTCTCGGCAGGCACTGACGCTGTTTGGGAAAGTACAATTGCCGTATTGTTTGTGGCTGGCTCCCCGACGGGTGCCAAATAGGAAACGCCCCGGCATGTCTGGTGTTGACGCTGGCTTTCTGCGGGGACCTTGGCGTTATATACCCACTGCTCTTTACCTGTATCCGCGTCCAGTGCGACCAGCCAGTTATGCGGTGTGCACAGGAACAGGCTATTGCCGATCTTCAGCGGTGTGGCTTCGTAGGTGGTTTCGTTGACATCTTCAGGGCCTTTGAGGTCACCCGTTTGATACTCCCAGGCCAGCTCCAGCTCGGCAACGTTCGCTGGAGTAATCTGATCCAGCGGTGAATATCGCTGACCATAATGACTGCGGCCATAACTGGGCCAGTCGTTCTGATCAGCTGCCAATCCCAGGTCGGGATCGCTCACCACTGATTCAGTCGTCAGTTCGCCGACAATGCGATGAGCGTCGTTGAACACGCTACTGACCAGAATCAGCCCGCTTACCGTCCAGACGCCAAATAGCACCATCGAGGGCATGCGACTCACCTGCCTGGAGGGCCACAAAAGGGGTATGGCGAGCAGCAACAGAATGCCCAGACGCGTTGCCAGCGGCCACCAATCGTAGCCACTTTCCCACAACGCCCAGATGGCGGTGCCAGCGAGTAATGCTGCATACAGCAGCTGAGCAGCGTTGCGTCGCGAGCGTAGCAACAAAGCTACCGTCAGTAGAGCGGCACCGGCCATTACGTAGTAAAGGCTGCCCCCTAGCGCCGCAAGCCATATACCCCCAATCAGTAAGGCTATGCCGAGTAATACCAATAGGACTAAGAGGACAATCATCTGATGGAGCCTTGTACCAAGGTTATCTACATTAGCCAAAACAGGCTGGGGACGGCACAGACTGCTGAGGAATGGCGAGCTAACAGCCAGGTTGCTTCTTTAGCATAGACTACCGATTGATTGGTCTGACGTTTGTTGTGGGTAGCCGTAGTTCAGTCACCACGTTTTTTTGATGTGCGCGAGCTTTTGATTACCGAGTTGTATTTCAGGAACCAGTACACAAATACCACTTTCTTGGTTTGGTTTTGTAGGCGGGGACTTGCAGTATTGGCCCTACTACCCCAGATCCACTTCAAATCAGTAGGCGACGACAGGGACGTCATCATGCGCAATCTTCGTTTCGTTTGGCTGTCTCTTTTTATCGTATGCGCTTCCTCGACCGTCGGCGCCCAAGGTGCAAGCCACAAAGCTATGCTGGCAAGCATCTACCCAGGCAATGCGCCGGTTACTGAATATTGGGTTAGCGAAAAGCTGGATGGTGTGCGGGGACATTGGGATGGGGAGGCGCTGTGGACCCGAAGCGGCTACTTAATTAAAGCGCCAGCCTGGTTCACCCAACACTGGCCTGCGATGACCATGGACGGCGAGTTGTGGATCGCGCGCGGCAGTTTCGATGTGACCAGCACCATTGTGCGCAGCAGTGGCGCTGACGATGCTGAGTGGCGTCGAATTCAGTTCATGGTTTTTGATTTGCCCGGGCATGGCGGTGTGTTTAGTGAGCGGGTGCACGCCATGGGTGATATTGCAGCGCACGCAATCCCGTGGTTGCGTGCGATCAAGCAGTTCAAGGTGAGTAGTACTGATGAGCTTGATCAAGCGCTTGAGGCACTGGTTGCCGATGGCGGCGAGGGGCTGATGCTGCATCATCAGAACGCAAGGTATATATCCGGGCGCAGCCAGAATTTAGTCAAATACAAATTATACGAGGATGCAGAAGCTCGCGTGCTCGGCTACACCGCGGGCAACGGAAAGTACACGGGTAAGATTGGTGCCCTGGAGGTAGAGAGTGTGGATGGAAGGCGCTTTCGCTTGGGCAGCGGATTGAGCGACGCAGACAGAACGCAACCACCGCCCGTGGGTAGTTGGGTGACTTACCGCTTTAACGGGCTGACCTCGTCAGGTCTGCCACGTTTCGCGCGATTTTTGCGCACTCGGAAAGCACCGCCTGCGTCCCCGATATTGAACTGAATCTGTTGTTCAAGCTCTAACGAAATACGGAACGGAGTTTCAATCCGCCAGTTGATTGAGTGGGGCGGGTTCCGGGACCAGACGCAGGCGCAGCCACGTCAGAAATGGCAGCGTAACTGCGAAATGTGCTTCACCTTTTCGAGCGTTGGATAAGGAGTTTTATAATGAGCCTGAAAATTAAATCGATTCTGTTGGGTATGTTCTTGCTGTTTGGCGTCGTTGGCTGCAACACCCTGCAAGGCGCGGGAGAGGATATTGAGCAAGGTGGTGAAGCTATTCAGAGAAGCGCGGGTTAACTAACTCACTACGTAGTTAAAGCTGGGCCGGTTATCCGACGCCAGCTTTTGCCAGTGAATTCAGTTCTTTTTAGGTTGCGGGCGATGTCCCGCGGTGGACCCCATGGATAAATCACTGAGCATTGCCAGAGCGACGGCTTCGGCTACCTTGATGCCATCTACCCCGGCAGACAGGATACCCCCCGCGTACCCAGCGCCCTCACCAGCGGGATAGACGCCTCGGGTGTTGATGCTTTGCAGTGACAGATTATCGCGCTTGATGCGGATCGGTGACGATGTACGAGTCTCTATGCCGGTGAGGATTGCGTCATGCCGGTCGAAGCCGCGAATCTGTTTGCCAAAGGCGGGCAGGGCCTCGCGGATCGCGTCGATGGCGTAAGCCGGCAGAGCCGCCGCCAGGTCGCCTAGCAGTACACCAGGCTGATAGGAGGGCTCTACTTCACCTAGTTGAGTAGACGCCTGGCTGCGGATAAAGTCTCCGACCAGTTGCCCAGGTGCACAATAATCGTTGCCACCCAGCTCAAAGGCCTTGGATTCGAGCTTCTCCTGCAACTCCATACCGGCCAGTGGCCCGCCGGGAAAATCTGCTTCCGGAGTGATGCCCACAACGACGCCAGCATTGGCATTACGCTCGTTGCGTGAATACTGGCTCATACCATTGGTCACGACCCGGTTGGGTTCCGACGTGGCCGCTACCACAGTGCCGCCGGGGCACATGCAGAAACTGTAGACGGCCCGGCCATTTTTCGCGTGATGCACCAGCTTGTAGTCGGCGGCCCCCAGATCGGGGTGTCCGGCATACTTACCCAGGCGCGCCTTGTCGACCATCGACTGCGGGTGCTCAATACGAAATCCGATCGCAAAGGGCTTGGCTTCGATATAGATATCCCGGTCATGCAGCCGGCGAAATGTATCGCGCGCGCTGTGGCCCAGTGCGAGTACAACATAACGACTGCGCAGTTCCTCTCCGTCGGCCAGAGTGACGCCTTCGATCCGTCCGTCCTCGACAAGGAAATCGGTGACCCGGCTGTCAAAACGCACTTCGCCGCCCAGGGATCGGATTTCTTCGCGCATGGTCGAGACGACGCCGGTCAGCCGGAAGGTACCGATATGCGGCTTGCTGACGTACATGATCTCGGCTGGCGCGCCGGCACGCACAAACTCGTGCATCACCTTGCGGCCATAAAATTTGGGATCCTTGATCTGGCTGTAGAGCTTGCCATCCGAAAAAAGCCCCGCCCCGCCTTCACCAAACTGCACGTTGGATTCGGGCGTCAGTACCTTGTTGCGCCACAGCGCCCAAGTGTCCTTAGTGCGGGCACGCACGTCCTTGCCCCGTTCCAGCACGATGGGTCGGAAACCCATTTGCGCCAGGCTTAACGCGGCAAATAGACCGCAGGGTCCGAAACCAATCACTAGAGGCCGTTCATTCAATTCGGCGGGCGCTTGCGCCACCGGGTAGTAACTGGTGTCTGGCGTGAGCCGCACGTTGCGGTCATGGGTGAATCGAGCAAGCACCTGTGTTTCGCCATGCACCTGTGCATCAATGATGTAAACGAAGTTGATCTCACTGTTCTTCTTGCGCGCATCGTAACTGCGCTTGAACACGGTGAAATCGATCAGATCGGGCTCGCCGAGCTTGAGCCTCGCGAGGATTGCGCTGCGCAGGGCCTCGGGCGGATGTCCAAGGGGGAGCTGTAGTTCATTGATACGAATCATGGTGGAGTCCTGGCCGGTGTCTCCGGCAGAGGTGCATAGCTTCGTCCACGCTATATGGATGAAGCCGGGGCGGGTCAGTCTGGCGGGCATTCTAACTGCCTTGGAGTTTGGGACCAAGACTCATTTTTTTTGCGCGGCGTCGAGCTTGTCCTGAGTACGGTTTTGGAAATCGCTGGCATCGTGTCGTTCGCGCAATTGCTCGCTGGGATCACCCCAGGCCCGATTGACCATACGACCCCGTTTGACTGCGGCGCGTTCTTCCAGTTGATGGGTCCAACGCAGTAGATTGGTGTAGCTGTGAGCTTCCAGAAACTCGGCAGCCTCGTAGACCTTATTGGTTACCAAGGCGCCATACCAGGGCCAGATGGCCATATCGGCGATGGTGTACTGATCACCGGCAATGTATTCCTGACTCGCCAGCTGCCGATCGAGTACATCGAGCTGACGCTTGACCTCCATGGCGTAGCGATTAATGGGGTACTCGTATTTTTCCGGGGCGTAGGCATAAAAATGCCCGAAGCCGCCGCCGAGCATCGGTGCGCTGCCCATCTGCCAGAACAGCCAGGACAGGCATTCGGCCCGCTGTGCGGGGTCGGTGGGGACGAAAGCACCGAACTTTTCCGCCAGATACAGAAGAATGGCGCCGGACTCAAACACCCGCACCGCTGGATCGGCAGTGCGATCGAGCAGGGCAGGGATCTTGGAATTGGGATTGACGCTTACAAAGCCGCTACCAAACTGGTCACCCTCGGTAATTTTGATCAGGTGCGCATCATATTCTGCGCCCTCAAAACCCTTTTCTAGCAGCTCCTCAAGCATGACGGTGACCTTGACACCGTTGGGCGTGGCGAGCGAATACAGCTGCAACGGATGCTTGCCTACCGGTAATGCCTTGTCATGGGTAGGTCCGGCGACAGGGCGGTTGATGTTGGCGAATGCACCCCCATTCTCGGTATCCCAGGTCCAGACTTTGGGCGGCGTATAGGTTGGGTCGGTCATGACAGTTGTGCTCCTGTTGGCGGACATCAGGTTGAGGGCAGTTTCGCCCGGTTTCACGCCCGCGGTGATGCCAGTGGCGCCGGCGAACATGTTTCCTCGACTGGAGACATTAGCCCTGTATTTCGCTGATTTGAATTTGAGCGACGATATCGGTGTAGTTGGGAATGTCTTCAGCGAACGCTTTAGCGTTAGGCGCGAAAGCCTGCTGGAAGCTCTCGAGGCTGTCGAAGTAAAGGTTGGCGATGGCCACAAAAGGGGCTTCGGCTCCAGGCGTGCCACCGGCGACGCCCTTCTCTACTTCCGCTTTCAGGCAAGCATCGGCCAGAGCGCCGGTCACCATGGGCATATGAGAGTCCAGGTAGTATTTCATGTCGAAACGGGCATTAGGGGTATTGGGATACATCACGCTTGCTTTGATCATTGGGTGTCTCCTGTTTTTGGTATGTTCAAGGTAACCTGTCTTGTATGCCGGCGTGAACCGTATAAGTGCCAGAACATGCGATTAACAAGGGCCAAATCGGTGTTAGCTGAAGAGATCGTCAGGGTAGTGAAAAAATTCAGCGCTATGCGCTTGGTACAGTAAAGGGTGATTGCATCATCCATCAGTGACTGTCTTATATTTAAATGTAGAGTGGACGGATGCGCTGGCCAGTCACGCCGGCTATAGTGATCGCCTGCATTAACGATAAGCAGTAAAACGATAAAAAGGACATTGCGATGTTGGCTTTGGTGATTGGTCTGTTGTTGTTTCTTGGGGTGCATTCCGCACGCTTGTTCGCCCCCCAGTGGCGTGCGGCAAAAATCGATAAAATAGGCCTGTTGCCCTGGAAGGGTGTCTACTCGCTGATAGCTCTTCTAGGCCTGATCATGATCATCTGGGGCTACGGTCAGGCACGGCTTGATCCGACCTGGTTGTGGGTGTCGCCAGCATGGACTCGCCACCTGGCTGCCTTGTTGACCATTCCCGCGTTCATTCTGCTGGTGGCCACCTATGTGCCACATACGCACATCAAGGCCCGCGTGGGTCACCCGATGTTGTTGGGTGTGAAGTTCTGGGCCGTTGCTCATCTTCTGGCCAATGGCACCCTGGCTGATTTGCTGTTGTTTGGTGGTTTTCTGCTCTGGGCTGTGCCGCTGTATGTCGTATCACGCAAGCGTGATCGGATTGCAGGTGTGCGTTATCCCGCAGGCCAGGTCAGCCGGGATGCTATTGCTGTCGTCGTTGGGTTGGTACTGTGGGTCGCATTTGCACTCTGGTTGCATGGCCTGCTGATCGGTGTGAAGCCCTTCGGCGTCTGAGCCGAGCGCCAGAACCCCCAGCGGTCAATAGTGTTGTGGGTGAGAGCGCGCTAGCGTCTATTAGCGCGCTTTCCCCGAGGAATCAGCCCATTGTGGCTGTCACAGAGGCCAGGAGCCATCACCATGCAGCTGTTGTATCCGGAGATCAAACCTTTCGCCCGTCATGAGTTGGCTGTGCAAAAGCCCCATGTGCTCTATGCAGATGAGAGTGGCCAGGCCGATGGCTTGCCGGTGGTGTTTATCCATGGTGGGCCCGGTGCGGGCTGCGATAGCTTGAGCCGTCGTTTCTTTGATCCCTCGGTGTATCGAATCATCACTTACGATCAGCGCGGCTCCGGCCGATCCACGCCCCATGCCAGCCTGGAGAATAATACGACCCAGCATCTGGTTGAGGACCTCGAAGTCTTGCGCGAGCATCTAGGTATCGAAAAATGGGTCCTGTTCGGTGGGTCCTGGGGGTCTACTCTCGCACTGGCCTATGCTCAGGCATATCCGGATCGGGTGATGGGTTTGATTTTGCGTGGCATCTTCCTGTGTCGCGATCAGGATATTCAATGGTTCTACCAGAAAGGTGCGAGTCATATATTCCCGGATTATTGGGAGGACTATGTATCGATGATCCCTGAGGTCGAGCGCGGCGATATGGTCGCTGCGTTCTATCGGCGCCTGACCGGCGATGACGAAATCTGTCGTATGCATGCGGCCAAGGCATGGTCCCTCTGGGAGGGTCGTTGCGCAACACTGAGACCCAGTCCGCAGGTTGTGGATCGTTTCAGCGATGCACGGCGTGCCTATGCCATCGCGCGGATAGAATGCCACTATTTCGTTAATAATTCGTTCCTCGAGCCGAATCAGTTGCTGGACAACATGCATCGCATTGAGCACATCCCCGGCATCATCGTGCACGGACGTTACGATATGGTCTGTCCGTTGGATAATGCATACAGCCTTCACCACAAATGGCCTGGTAGTGAGTTGCAGATCATTCGTGACGCCGGTCATGCGGCATCTGAAAACGGTATCGCCGACGCATTGGTTAGAGCTTCAGAAACCATGTCACGTCAACTTCTTGGCCTGGCACCCCGGGCGGAGTAGCGTGTGAAAGCACTGCTGCAAAGAGTCAGCACAGCACGGGTCGAGGTGTCCGAGGAGACAGTGGGATCGATCGGCCGAGGCTTGCTGGTGCTGGTCGGTGTTGAACCGCAGGATGACCAGCAGGCTGCCGACAAGATGTTGAAGCGGCTACTGGACTACCGGGTCTTCAATAATCCCCAGGGGCGTATGAATCTTTCCCTGCGTGATGTCGGCGGAGGCTTGCTTCTGGTGTCGCAATTTACCCTCGCCGCCGATACTCACAAAGGCCGGCGACCGGGTTTCTCCACGGCAGCATCGCCTGAGCACGCAGCCGCCTTGTACGACTACATGCTGGGTCGCGCGGTCTCATTGCACCAGCCCGTGGCTAGTGGGCGCTTTGGCGCTGACATGCAAGTGCATCTGGTCAACGATGGACCGGTCACCTTCCTGCTTGAGAGTTAACCCATAGCCGCCAGTTTTTCCTCGACGAAATCCAGTCGGTCCTGACCGAAAAACATGTCGCCGTCGACGAATAGTGTAGGCGCGCCGAATATGCCACGCCGCACTGCCTCCTCGGTCGTATCCTTTAGCCCTTGCTTGACTACCGGATCACTCAAATGCTCCATTAATTGCGCGGGATCGAAATCCGCCGCGGCCAGCACCTTGCCGACGACTTCCGGCTGGCCCATGTCCTGTTCATGTACCCACATTGCAGTGAAGACGGCGGTGAGATAGGGCACCAGTTGCTCGGTATCAAGCAGTGCTTGCGCGCCGCGCATTAACTGTAACGTGTTGATCGGAAAGTACGGGTTGTGCTTCAGGGTTACACCGTAGCGCTGGGCGTATCGTTGAAAGTCGATACGGCTGTATGCGCCCTTGGCTTCAATGCTGGCAGGTGATTGGTTACCGGTCGCTTGAAACACTCCGCCAAGTAACATGGGTCGGTATACCAGTGTCGCGCCATGGCGCTCAGCCAATGCTGGAAGCTGTGTCCAGGCCAGATAGCTGGCAGGGCTGCCAACGTCAAAAAAGAATTCGATTTGTTTGCTCATGATTGTCTCTCGCAGGGAAGGGGGCTTAAAACGTTTCCATCCAGGGGCGCAGATCAAGTTCGTGCGTCCAGGCATCACGGGGTTGCCGATGCAGTTGCCAGTACTGCTCGGCAATATGTTCAGGGTTGAGAATGCCATCCTCGGACTTCAGTGCGTAGCGATCGGGAAACGTATCACGAATAAAGGCCGTATCGATGGCGCCGTCGATAATCGGGTGGGCGACATGGATACCCTGGGGTCCCAATTCGCGGGCCATGCTCTGAGCCAGCGCGCGCAAGGCAAACTTGGCACTGGCGAAAGCGGCGAAGCCGCTGCTACCGCGCAGTGATGCGGTTGCACCGGTAAAAATAATGGTTCCCCGTGAGCGCGGCAACATGACCTTCGCCGCTTCGCGGCCAGCCAAAAAACCACCCAGCGCAGCCATTTCCCAGACTTTGCGAAAGACCCTCTCGGTGGTCTCGGTGATCGGGAAGCGCACATTGGCGCCGATGTTGAATACCACTACTTCGATCTGGCCGATGTTCTGCTCGATGTGCTCAAACAGTTCGACCATTTTCTCCTCGCTTCGCGCATCACAACCAAAGGGGTGGGCGATGCCACCCTCTTGGCGAATGCCATCAACTAACGGACCAAGCTGTTCAATTTTGCGGCGGGTCACGCAAAGCGTGTAACCCTCCCGGGCGAAGCGCCGAGCAATAGCGCCGCCAGTCGCATCCCCGGCACCGATAATCACTGCAACAGGTGAGGTAGACATAGCTTCTTCCTTTGTGGGTTCTTTTTTGGAACTATATGTATAGTCAGTTTCTTTTTGGAACCTGTCAAGTTATTGTGAGCGTGTAATATTGATGAGGATTAACCATGCGTTGGGAAGAACTGGATCAACAGCCCTGCTCGCTGGCGCGAACCCTGGCGGTGATTGGCGATAAATGGACGCTGTTGGTCTTACGCGATTGCTTTCTCGGTATTCGCCGTTTCGACGAGTTTGAAAAGCGCCTAGGCATAACGCGCCATCTACTCGCCAGTCGTTTAAAAAAGCTGGTCGAGCATGGCGTACTGACAAAAGTGGCCTACCAGCAACGACCCGTGCGCGAAGAATACCGTTTGACCGAAAAAGGTCTGGATTTGCATCCGGCTATTCTTGCACTGGTTTCCTGGGGGGACAGGCATATGCAGGATGAGCGTGGAGCACCTGTGCTGCACGTGCATAAGGCATGCGGCCAGGTGATGCGACCGATCACGGTGTGCTCTGAGTGCGGCGAGCCGGTGGGTGCACGGGATGTGCGAGTTGTTGCGGGTGCAGGCTGGTCTGGTGAGAGTGTGCTTCCTGCCTAGCCAACTACAGTCAAGGCAGCGGGTCAACGGGAGGTCAGAAGAGGCGGCCAACCAGAGCCGTTACCGCGGTTTCTACCCGCAATATGCGCTCACCCAGTTGGACTGGGTGCAGTCCGGCCGCAACAAGTTTGTCGAGCTCGTAGGGTATCCAGCCACCCTCAGGACCGATGGCCAGCGTTACTTGCTGGGTGACCTGTCGCGGGCACTGAGCATAGTTTCCTGGGTGCGCCACCAGGGCCAGAGAGCCAGCAGCTATCTCAGGGAGCTGATCTTCGACGAAGGGTTTGAAGCGTTTTTCGATGCGAACGGTTGGCATGATGGTGTCGCGTGCCTGCTCCAGCCCCAGCAGCAGATTCTCTTCAATGTGGCCGGGCTGCAGAAAGGGGGTTTGCCAGAAGCTTTTTTCAACGCGATAACTGTTGAGCAAAATAATGTCGGCTACGCCGAGGGTGGCGCAGTGTTGGAGAATGCGGCGAAACATTTTGGGGCGGGGCATGGCCAACACTAGCGTCAACGGGAGCTTGGCTGGAGGCGTCTGGGTAAAATTCACCTGCAGCTCGACGCGTTCATCGCCCAGGCTGAGTACACGGCCCTCACCCATCAACCCACCAAGCAACCCTATTTTTATTGTGTCGCCCGGTTGTGCCTGATGCACGCTGCGTATGTGTTGCAGGCGCCTATCGCGGAGTTCGATCCGGTCACTGGAAAGAAAATCAGCGTCATTGACGAGAACGAGGTTCATGCCCCGGGCTGGTCATCCGAGAGCTGTTCGGCGAGCTTGCGTTTTTTGATCAACATACTGAACAGGATGCCAACTTCGTACAGTAGCCACATGGGTATCGCCAGCAAGGCCTGCGATATCACATCCGGCGGCGTTAGGACCATACCGATGATGAAACATCCGACGATGACGTAGGGGCGGATCTCTTTCAGTTTGGCGACGTCAACGACGCCAGCCAATACCAGCAAAATGGTCGCGATGGGGATTTCGAATGCCAGCCCGAATGCCATGAACAGGGTCAGCACAAAATCCAAATACTTGTTGATATCCGTCATCACTGCTACGCCGGCGGGCGCTGTGCTGGTAAAAAAACCAAAAACCAACGGAAAGACTACGAAATAGGCAAAAGCCATACCCGCATAAAAAAGCACAATACTGGAGGCGAGCAGCGGAACCGCGAGACGCTTTTCATGCTTGTAGAGGCCTGGCGCTATGAAGCTCCAAAATTGGTGCAGGATGAAAGGCATGGCGAGGAACAGCGCACTGACCAGAGCCAGTTTGAATGGGGTTAGAAATGGCGATGCCACGTCCGTGGCGATCATGCTGGTGCCTTCCGGCAAAAACACGCGTAGCGGTTCAGAAATAAAGGTGTACAGATCGTTGGCGAAATAGAACAGACCAGCAAATATAACCAGCCAGATCATCACGATGCGTAACAAGCGAGAGCGCAGCTCGGTCAGGTGCGCTACCAGCGGCATGTCTTCGGCCAGTTGGGCGGGGGTGCGTTTATCCGTCATTGCGGGGGTTTTGCTCGTTTGCGGCACTGTGTTCGGTATCTTGGCTGGGCGGGTCGGCAACAGGATCAGTTTGTTCTGTATCCGTGACAGACGTATGACGATCAGTTTTTACATTTGAGACTGGGGGAACAGCCTCTTTTGCTTGATCTTCCAGCGTGTTCATTACCCGCTCATTGTGCAGCTGCTGTCGAATCTCATCTGCGCCAATCTCGCGCTCGATCTGGGACTTTACCTCGGAGAATCCCCGCTTGATTCGGCCGATGGTTAGCCCGGCCATGCGTATGGCGCCCGGCAACCGTTCGGGTCCGAGCACCAGCAAGGCGATGATTCCGATCACCAGTAATTCGAAAAACCCGACATCGAGCATGGGTAATCAGTCTCCGGACCGGCTTTCCTGCTTTTTACGTTCAGCTTCAGCCTCATATGTCTCTGCGCTTGTCTTGTCTTGCACCGAAGGCTTCTCATCCTCGGTGTTGACCGACTTGCGAAAGCCCTTGATTGCTTCGCCCAGATCGCTGCCGACGCCTTTCAGACGCTTGGTGCCGAAAAGCAGAATAACAATCACCAGAACGATTGCCAGTTGCCAGATACTGATGCCACCAAAACCCATGGGAAACCTCCAGGGCGAAGCCCTATTTCAGTTGGCGAGATGCCTTTTCAGCCAGACCGGAGAGATCGAAACGTCGCTCCAGTTCGCTTAGTATGTCGTTTGGTCCCAGACCAAGATGGCTGAGCATGACCAAGGTGTGGAACCACAAGTCGGCAGTTTCTCCAATCAGTTCGGACTTGTCTTCGCTATGTTCGCAATCCTTTGCTGCTAGTAGCGTTTCCGTGCATTCCTCGCCGACCTTTTCGAGAATCTTGTTGAGTCCTTTGGCGTGTAGACTGGCAACGTAGGAGTCCTCGGTGCTGGCCAGCTTACGCTGTTCGAGCACGACTGCCAGACGGTTCAGAGTGTCATTCATGTTTGTGCTCATAAATATGCTCGGGATCCTTTATAACAGGGTCGACCGATTGCCATTCACCGCCGCGCAGGACGCGATAAAAGCAGCTTTCCCTGCCCGTATGACAGGCCATGCCGCCGATCTGCTCGACCATCAGGATGATAACGTCAGCATCACAGTCCAGACGCAGTTCATGTAACACCTGCACGTGTCCTGATTCTTCGCCCTTGCGCCACAGTTTTTGCCGTGAGCGCGACCAATAAATACCGCAGCCTTCGGCGGCGGTGAGCTGCAACGCTTCGCGGTTCATCCAGGCGACCATCAACACACGCTGGGTGTGGATGTCCTGTGCAATCGCTGGGATCAGTCCATCTTGACCCCACTTTATGTTGTCTAGCCAATCGTTTTTTTCAGTCATGTCACTCATGCGTGGAAGTGTGCCAGTTATGGGTCGGGTTGCGCCAGCGGTAGTTATCTGCGACCCAGCACCAGCCAGCCGCCGAGCGCCACCAGTAACCACTGGACCGGTTCGGCCTCGCTCCACATTGCAGGGTCTGCGCCTAGTTCGCTTGCACCCAGCAGCACCAATAACAGGCCAACCACGCGCAGGCCGGTATTGCCGGAGCGAATAACTACTTGCGGCTGGCGCTTAGGCAAGTTGTCCAGTGCATACCGGGCACTGTGCAGTAAAGCTGGAACCTGCTCGAGCTGCTTGTGCCAGTGCCGCAACTGTTGAGCTGGCATGGCGCGCTCGCGCATCCAGCGTTCGAGGTAGGGCTGGCCGGTGGCCCACAAATCGAGCTCGGGGTAGAGCTCTCGGCCCAGACCTTCGATGTTCAACAGGGTCTTCTGCAAAAGAACCAGCTGCGGTTGTACCTCCATATTGAAGCGTCTTGCCGTCTGAAACAGGCGCAGTAGCAACTGACCAAAGGAGATATCTTTCAGTGGTCGCTCGAAAATCGGTTCGCAGACGCTACGGATGGCCGCTTCGAATTCATTGACCCGCGTGTCGGCAGGGACCCAGCCGGAGTCGATATGTAATTGTGCAACCTGCAGATAGTCGCGTTTGAAGAAGGCCATCAAATTCCGCGCGAGGTAGTTCTGATCTTCCGGAGTAAGACTGCCGACTATGCCGAAGTCTACCGCCAGATATTGGGGGTCCCATGGGTGACTGCGCGAGACAAAAATGTTTCCCGGATGCATGTCAGCGTGAAAGAAGCTGTCGCGAAAAACCTGAGTGAAAAATATCTCTACGCCACGCTCGGCGAGCTTTTTCATGTCGGTGCGTTGGTCAACTAGGCTGGCCATATCGGTCACGGCCAAACCGTTGATACGCTCCATTACCAGTACCTTGTGACGACTCCAGTCCCAGTAGATCTTGGGTATGTAGAGTAGCGGGGAATCTTCGAAATTGCGTCGCAACTGTGAAGCGTTGGCAGCCTCTCGATACAGATCCAGCTCATCGAAAATGGTGTTCTGGTAGTCGCTGACGACTTCGACAGGACGCAGGCGACGGCCTTCAATCCAGACGCGTTGGAGCAGTCGGGCGGCCAGGAATAGCCATTGCATGTCTTGATGAATGGTTGCGCCGATGCCCGGTCGAATAACCTTAACTACTACCTCGCTGCCATCATGCAGACGCGCAGCATGGACCTGCGCGACCGACGCGGAGGCTAGTGGCTCGTTGCTGAAGCTGCTGAATACCGAGTCAATGGATTGACCTAGTTGCTCTTCGATGCGCCGCCGGGCCTGGTCGGCCGGGAAGGGAGGTACTTTGTCCTGTAGGCGCGCCAGTTCCAGTGCAATATCGTCTGCCAGCAGATCCCGGCGAGTAGACAGAATCTGGCCGAACTTGACGAATACCGGACCGAGATCCTCGCAAGCCAGGCGGAGACGTGCCCCGCGGCCAAGGTCGCGCGGGGCGGGCCACAGCCGCCAGGGACCGATGCGCAACAGTAATCTGGGAAACCAGGGCAGCGGGAATGTGAGAAGCAGCTGATCAAGGCGGTAGCGGGTAAAGATACGGGCAATGCGCAGTAAGCGCAGTAGAGCGGTCGGGTTCATGCTTCAGGGGGTTCCGGGTCGGTTACGCTCAGTTGATTTACCCGAGCTTCCAGGCGGTCGAGATCCAGGCGCAGCTGATACAACTGTTCGGCAGAGGCGCCAGCTTCGGCGTTCCCTACCAGTTGACCGCTCTCTTCAGTAAGGTATTCGGCGAGGCTACGGTTTATGGACTGTCTCGCCTGCCCCCCCCACTGCCAACTTCCACGTGCGATGTCGGCAATTGCATGGGCGGCAATTGGCCCGAGCCAGCGCGCCAGTTCGGCTTCACCGTCCAGACGCAGATCGCCCATCGTGTTTTGTAGGCTGACCAATACCTGGCTATCGCCGGTGAGCTGCAATTGCGGGTCTTGCAGCAAACGCTGGCGCTGATTGCTGAGCAGGAGACGAACAAGCAAATTGCTGGGTGCACTTAATGTACAGTCTGGCTGTGAGTCATGACTGGTGGAAAGAGCGATCCCTTCACTGCCAGGCTGGAGATACAGTTGCCAGTCTGGATCACGACCCTGAACCAGTATGATCTTGCCCTCCAGCGGAGCGAGACGTCTGGCCGTCAGTGGGTCGCGGTTCAGCGCCAGCTTGAGGCTACGCTCCGTTGCAGCAAGCATTGCTCGGGTCAGCATCAGGGCTTGATTCCCCGATGTAGCGCTACTACGCCACCGGTCATATTGTGAAAAGTAACCCGGGCAAATCCTGCCTCTTCCATCATGGCTTTGAGTGTTTCCTGATCCGGATGCATGCGGATCGACTCGGCAAGATATCGGTAGCTCTCTGAATCGTTGGTAACCAGCTTGCCCATCAACGGCAGCAGCTTGAACGAATACTGGTCATAGGCCCGTGACAACCACTTGTTGCCGGGTTTGGAAAACTCCAATATCAGCAGACGACCGCCAGGCTTCAATACGCGGAGCATCGAGGCGATAGCGCGATCCTTGTGAGTTACGTTACGCAAACCGAAGGCGATGGTGATGCAATCGAAATGATTGTCCGGAAAAGGCAATGCTTCGGCATCCGCCTGTACGAATCGGACATTACCTGCCACGCCGAGATCCAGTAGGCGGTCACGACCGACCTTGAGCATGGACTCATTGATATCGGCGAGGACTACTTCGCCTTCCGGGCCAACCAGGCGCGAAAATTTCTGGGCCAGGTCACCTGTGCCGCCGGCGATATCCAGAACACGGTTGCCCGGACGCACACCGGACAGTTCGATAGTAAAGCGCTTCCATAAACGATGTATGCCGCCTGACATTAAATCGTTCATCAGGTCGTAACGCGCGGCGACCGAATGGAATACATCGGCTACGCGCGCCGCCTTCTCCGACTCGTCCACGGTCTGGTAGCCAAAGTGTGTAGTGCGATCTGTTTTCTGCTCGTCTGTCATGGGCTCGTCTGCCTGGGCAAATCAGCGTTCATTCTAACCACTTTTTCATTCTGAGCGGGGCTTTTCAGGTGGACAAGCTGTCGCACAGGCAGGATGACGTTGGACTGGCTTTGGGGCATGCTATGGCACTGGTAACTAACAAGAGAGATACCCTATGGCGACTGTCGATATCACCCGCGAGCACAACCTGGGCAAGGATGAGGCGCGTTTGCGAGCGCAGAAACTGGCAGACAAGCTGGCGCAGAAGCTGGATGCCAAGTGCACGTGGGAAGGCGATGATCTAAAATTCAAGCGCAGTGGAGCTGATGGCTGCATCAGTGTTTCGGAGAATCAGGTACACGTGACGGTCAAGCTGGGCATGATGCTTACGCCTATGGCGGGCATGGTCAAAGGCGAGATTGATAAAGCGCTGGATAAGTATTTAAGTTGAAATCACGCTTTTAGTATGTTTTTTCTAATTTTGATCGGTAGTTTGGCTTCCAAGGATCGATACCCGGTCCACTTTTCAATACATCGAAGGAGTCACTACCATGGCCAAATCCACAGCCAAGAAAGTTGAAGAAAACACCGCGTCTGCTGCAAGCGATATGAAGAACTACGCCCATCAGATCTGGTTGGCAGGCCTGGGTGCCTACGCCAAAGCTGGCAAAGAAGGCGCTGACTACTTTAAAAAGCTGGTAACTGAAGGCGAAGCAGTCGAGAAGCAAGGCAAGGAACTGGTTTCCAGCCAGGTTGAGTCTGCTACTAGCCGTGTTAACAGCAAGGTAGAAAGCTTGCGCGAGCGCTTTCAGACGCGCACAGGTTCCAGCCTGAATAAAGTTGAAGAAGTATTCGACGATCGTGTTGCCTCTGCGCTGAGCCGCATGGGTATTCCCAGCAAGAAAGACATTGATCAGGTATCTGCTAAACTGGATGACCTGAACGCTGCAATCAAGTCGATGCAAAGCAAGTAAGGTCACAAAGGAGTCACTCCATGGCGGGCAAGAAAAAGCAGGAAAAAGACACAGGTTGGATCAGCGAAATAGAAAGCTATTCGCGGCAGATCTGGCTGGCAGGTTTGGGCGCTTATGCCAAGGTCGGTAAGGAGGGTGTCAAACTCTTCGATACGCTGATCAAGGATGGCGAGCAAGCTGAGAAAGCGGCTAAAGCCGAAATCGACAAGCAAGTCGATACCGTTAAAGGCAAGGCAAGCAAAACCAAGAAGGATTCTGTCGAGGCTACCAAGTCCAAGGTCGACAAGGCCCGGGGCAAGGTGTCAAGCAGATGGGATGAGCTGGAAGCTGCTTTTGACAAGCGTCTTAATAGTGCCGTGTCCCGCCTGGGTGTGCCTTCGCGCGACGAAGTAAAAGCGTTGAATGCGAAAGTTGATGAGCTGACCAGATTGATCAGCACATTGAACGGTGCCAAGGCGCCGGCGAAGGCGGCTCCTAAGGCTGCAGTCAAGCCGGTAGTAAAGCCCGCAGTCGCTAAGCCTGCGGCTAAAAGCTCTCCGGCTAAGGCCAAGGCTCCGGTTGCAGCGAAAGCGCCAGCCAAGCCCAAGGCACCAGCTAAGCCGCGCACGACTGCTGCTAAGCCGCAGGCGGCTCCAGGCAAGGTTGACGCTACCGCTCCGGCGGCACCAGCGGCAATCAGCCCGGCTACGTCAGCGGAGAAGCCAGCGAATAGCTGACGTCTGCTGAGATGACTAACCCGACCCGCGCAAGTAGGTCGGGTTTTTTATTGCCTGAGGGTAGAGATTTTTGCTGTCAGATTACAGTTCGGTTCAATCGTAGCGTTCTATCAGGCTGCTCATCCAGAGACGGGTATCGGTTTCAAGATAGGGTACTAGCAGCCCCAGCACCTGCTGCACGGCATGGGTAGGGTCACCGTCTGCGCGACTACTGATGCGCTGGTAGTCGAGCCAGAACAGAACGGTTTGGCAAAGCGCGTCGAGCAGCCGTTCGAGGGCGCGATCATCGCACTGCAGGCGCCCCTGATCCCGGAGTGCAAGTAACAGCTCCAGCAATGTGCCGCGAAGCGCTTCAACCCACTGCCGCATACTGCGAGAGATCAGGCTGTAACGCCCCATCAGGTTGGACAGGTCCTGAAACAGAAAGCGGTATGCGATGATCGACTCGAATAACAGGTGAAGAAAAAGCCAATAGTCCTCGGGCTCAAGCGCTTGCGGGTCGGCTTCGAGGTGCAGCAATCCGTGGGTCTTGTCCATGAAGTCAGCAAGTAACTCTTCTAGCAATGCTTCCTTGCCGCGAAAATGGTAGTAGAGATTGCCGGGGCTCATATCCAGCTCATTGGCTATATCCAGCGTGGTGACATTGGGTTCGCCATCTTCATTAAACAGCTCCAGAGCACATTGCAGAATACGTTCACGCGTTTTCATTGCAGCTCCCTCATGATTGGTGAACGTAACGCCCGGGTGCGGGCTGTAATGGGGGGAATGCGGCGCTACCCAAAACTTTCGGTGCAGCGACGATCTTCCCGCTGTGCGATTTGAGCCAGGCTGTCCAGTGGTGCCGCCAGCTACCTGACTGAGGGCTATATTTATTCAGCCATTCGGGCATGTCATCGTGTGCAACTTTTCCAGCACGAAACCAGGCGCCGGGATGGTCAGACGGGTTTATCAGACTCTGGATGTGCCCGCTGTGACTTTGCACAAATGTGCTGTCGCCACCCAATCGTTGGCCGGGGAAACTATTATGGCAGGGTACGATGTGATCATGCTGTGCGCCCAGGTGCCAACTGGGCGTGGTGATTGCGCGCAGATCGATAGAGCACCCTTGCAGGGCTAGGCTGCCCGGACAGGCAAAGGGGTCACGTTCGAAATAGTCCAGTAGGTCGTCCACCAGATGGGCCGGAAGACGCGTGCTGTCCTGGCTCCATGACATTATCTCCCGTGGCATAGGTGTGTGTCCCAACGCATATCGATCCAGCGCCTGGGGCCAGACGAATTGTTCCGGACGTTGCCATGCAAAAGCGCGAGCCATATCTTCAGCCGGCAGAAAGCCACACTGCCATACCCTCAAGCGAAGTCGCTGGCGGGCTGCAGGGCCAAGCAAGCGAACCAGTCCGGTGCTCAGACGAGCGTCAATCGGCGTGACCATATAGCTGGCAGCACAGACTCTATCGCTTTGCCCTCTGCTTGCTAATACGCCTTGTAGCAACAAAGTGAGCAGGCCACCGGCGCAGACACCGAGCAGGCTGACCGGGGCATGGCTGGCCACCTGGCTCACGACTTTCACTGCTTGATCGCAAGCCCTGACATAGTGATTGAAGCCCCACTCGCAGTGACTCGCGTCTGGATTACGCCAACTGATAAGGAACACATGCAATCCCTGATCAAGGGCATGCTTGATCAGGCTGGTGCGTTCGGTCAGATCCAGTAAATAAAAACGGTTGAGCGGTGGGGGGATTATTAACAGGGGGCTGGCGTGTTGCTGTGCCGTTGTTGGGCGATACTGGATAAGTTCGAAGAGTGGCTCGCGAAGAATCACCTGTCCGGGCGTATGCGCCAGGTCTCGACCTACGAGGAAAGCGTTGTCAGGGCAGAGCGGAGCTAGGGGTTGCCGCAATACAATGTCGGCAGCCAGATTGTGTGCACCTCGGCAAAGGCTGGCTCCACGCGTAGCCCTTACGCGCTCGAGAATCCGCGGGTTGAATGGTGTATTGCTGGGCGCGAGGGTTGCGCTGAGCATCTCGCCAAGCTGAACGAGCCGTGCGCGATCGGTTTCGGCAATATCGAGTCCGCTCAACCACTGTTGATACTGCACTGTGCTACCAAGCCACATCTGCAATAGACGTTGGAGCAAGGGGTTGCTTTGCCAGGCAGGATGATCGAACCGGTTATCACGTGGCGAGATGGCCAGAGTGCTCTGGCCGCGTGCTGCACGAAGTAATTGCGTAACAAGCATAGCCAGCTGTCTGGTGTGATACGAGCGTTGCGCGGGCAGCGTACCCAATACGGCGTGCAAGCTGTCGGCGAGATCGCCTGCCAGGGCTGCCGATCCGTTATGGGCACTGCTCACGGGCATCCAGCGTTCCTTGTCCAGATACAAAATAATTGATTAGAAGTGCGGCCAATGTATCGTGCGCGGAATTGCCCTGGCCAGTCGTTGTTTCAGCGCTTTGCTGCCGCCTCCGTGCGGGGCCGAATAACAGCCGGTTGCCTTTCCTCATGGAGAAAACGCATGATGATCGGTGCCACTGCGTCTGCCCGGGTAATCAGGAACAGGTGTCCATCGTCAATCACGTGAAGCTCGGCATTCGGGATACGCCAGGCGATCATGCGCATGTTGACCAGTGGGATGATGGGGTCGTCGTCACCAGCCAGCACCAGTGTTGGCTGGTGGATTTTATGCAGCCAGTGGATGCTGGTCCAGGCAATGCCGGCAGCCAATTGCCAGTAGTAACCCATCTTGCCTGAGGAGCGAACCTTCGCTGCATGACTGCGAGCTAGATTGGGATCGCGGCGGAATGCGCCGCCATAGATGTCAGGCGCGATCTTGATGACATGCGATGGCTGGATATAACGCCTGGGGCTGGCCATCTTGAGAAGGACCTTGGGTTTACCCGGTACCATGGCCATGCCCGCGGAGGTGGCTGCGAGAATGAGCTTCTTGCAGCGCTCAGGATAGTCATGGGCGAATTGCTGCGCCAGTGCGCCGCCCCAGGAAACGCCAATGACGTTGACCTGACCGTAATCCAGGTAATCGAGCATGCGTGCAGCAAGCTTGGCCAGACCGGGGAAACGGAAGGGTGTTTTGGGCGTCGAGGAGCCACCGACACCGGGTGCGTCGAAGACGATGACTTCCATGTCAGGGTCAAGTGCTTTGACGAATGGAAATACCAGTTCGAGGTTTGCGCCAATGCCGTTGAAGACAAGCAGTGGCGGCATATTACTCTTGCCCCGCCGAACGGCCGTGCGCAAAAACTGGCCGTCCAGTTCAATGGTGCGAAATATAAAAGTCTGAGGCATGTATCGATCTCGTTTGCACGCTCCTAGCGTTCGTGGACGTAAGTCCCGGGCGCCGCTTCCATCGGCGCAAATTCTTCACTGCCCAGTTTTGCGGGAGCAGGTTTGATTTTACCGCCCCGTGCGTGCAACCAGTCGCGCCAGTATGCCCACCAGGAATCTGCCTGCTTAGTGGCGGTTTCCAGCCATTCCTTCGGATCGTCAGGCATATGCGTATTGGTAAAGAAGCGCGACTTGGGGTTGCCAGGCGGATTCAGGATGCTTTGGATATGACCACTGGAAGACAGCACAAACTCACACTTGCCGCCTAGAAGCTGCGCCGATTTGTAACAGGCGTCCCAGGGAGTGATGTGATCATTCAGTCCAGCGATACAGAAAAAGTCTGCCTTCACTTGCTTGAGATCAATGGGTGTTCCGCAGACCTCTAATGCTTTTGCCCGGGTCAGAGGGTTGGTCTTGAACATTTCCAGGAACTCGCCATGCAATGCCGCGGGCAAGCGGGTAGTGTCGTTGTTCCAGAAAAGAATGTCGAATACCGGCGGCTCGTTGCCCAGCAGGTAATTATTGACCCAATAGTTCCATATCAGGTCATTAGGACGCATCCAGGCAAATACCTTGGCCATATCCCTGCCCTCCAGAACACCATTCTGGTAGGACATACGCCGCGCGGCCTCAATTGATCGCTCGTCTGCGAACAGTGCGACCTGCGTTTTTATCCCGGTATCCAGCACGCTGACCAACAGGGTGAAGGCGTGTACTTTCTTTTCTTTCAAGGCAGCGTAATGGCCGAGCAGAGATGCGGTAGTGATGCCGCCTGAGCAGGCACCAAGCATGCTCAGATCCTTGCTGCCAGTGATCGCCAGAACGACGTCGATGGCTTCTTTCAGTGCCTCGATATACGTTGAGAGGCCCCATTCACGCTGAGCTTTGGTTGGATTGCGCCAACTGACGACGAAAGTCTGCATGTGATTTGCAGTCAGATAGCGAGCCAGGCTCTTTTCCGGTGACAGGTCGAATACGTAAAACTTGTTGATCTGCGGCGGCACGACCAGTACTGGGCGCTCGTAGACTTCTTCGGTCAGGGGCTTGTACTGGATCAGTTCCAGCACCTCGTTGCGAAACACGACCGAGCCTTTGGTGATGGCGAGATTCTTACCGACCTCGAAGGCATTCATGTTTACCTGGCTGGGCATCCCACCGTTGTTGGCTATGTCCTGTACCAAGTGGGTTAATCCGTCTTTCAGGCTTGTGCCGCCGGTTTCGAAAAAACGTTTAATCGCCGCGGGGTTTAGTGCGGTATTGGTCGGTGCCATGGCTTCTGTCAGCAGCGAAATGACAAATTGCGCACGTGCGACATCCTGCGTAGGCAGGTTCGAGGAGGTGATCCACTCGTTGAGCTCGGTCCGCCAGGCCAGATAGCTCTGCATATAGCGCCGATATAACGGATTGAGACTCCACGTGGGGTCAAGGAAGCGTTTGTCTTCTGGAGTCGGCGCTATTTCAGAGCGCCCAAGCATGACTCGGGTGACGGCCATTGACAGTCTGCCGATATGTTTGAGGCTGTGTACGGGCTGTTTGACGGTCTGTTGCATGACCTGTCTGGCCGTGCTGATGATGTCGCGCGTGGGTGCGCCGATTACCGGGTTCGGTCCGAGAATATTCTCGCTGGCTCTCTTGCCGAGCTCTTCATTCTTGTTTTGGGCCATCGGGTAAAGCTCCGTAGGTAGCAGGTCTCAGCTATGGCTGATGGGTCTGGAACGTTGCTTGACGGTCTGATAAGAGCATAGGCAGGCCGTCAGAAAATGTGTCTGTATAAGACAACTTAGCATGGCCTGCTGCGACTGTTAAAAGGAATTTGTCTGTTCTGGGGTATTTACAGTCCTTCTCACGGTTATTGGGTTGCAGGATCGATCCAAAGAGCCGATTCAGGGACTAAAGCGGACTGCGCTGGTATGTGGGTCACGGCTGGCGCCGGCATCGTGCATTTGATCAAGGTATGCCTGCCAGCGACTGGATTGTTCGATCGCTAGCTCATGCAGGTAATCCCAGGTATACAGGCCGCTATCGTGTCCGTCGTCGAAGATCAGCTTCAGAGCGTAGCGTCCGGCGGGCTCCGCTCCGTTTAGCGCGACATGCTGTTTACCGGTCTGCAGCACGGGTTTACCGTGGCCGCGCACCTCAGCTGAGGGAGAGTGCACGCGCAAATATTCGGCGGACAGATCGAAGCTTCGGCCATCGGCATAGGTGAGGCGTAAGGTGCGCGAGGCTTTCTGCAGTTTTATGGCTGTGGGAACGGGTGCGGGCGACATGGGCTGTCCCTCTTGGTGGGCCGAGCTGTTGCAGACCTGTAAGTATTTGCCTGGTCTGCAACGCGCTGCCCGGGTGCTGGTCTAGAGAATATAGCGGGACAAGTCCTCGTTTACTGCCAGCTCACCGAGATGTTCGTCCACGTAGGCCGCATCGATCACGATCGCGGTGCCGTCTTGTGTCGAGGCGAGGTCGCCGGCACTGAAGGAAATGTCTTCCAGCAGCCGTTCAAGTACCGTATGCAGGCGACGGGCACCAATATTCTCGGTCTTCTCGTTGACCTGCCAGGCGATCTCGGCCAGCCGGCTGATTGCGTCGTCAGCAAACTCGATGGTCAAACCTTCGGTTTGCATCAGAGCCCGATACTGCTCGGTCAGAGAGGCGTCAGGCTCGGTCAGAATACGCTCGAAGTCGCCGGGCGTCAGGGATTTGAGTTCGACGCGGATGGGCAGGCGGCCTTGCAGCTCGGGAATCAGGTCTGAGGGCTTGGTCAGATGAAAGGCACCCGAAGCGATGAACAGGATATGGTCGGTCTTGATCATGCCGAATTTGGTATTGACCGTGCAGCCTTCGATCAGGGGTAGCAAGTCGCGCTGGACCCCTTCGCGTGAAACGTCCGCACCGCTGCCGCTATCGGCACGCTTGCTCACCTTGTCGATCTCGTCGAGGAAGACGATACCGTTCTGCTCGACTGCCTCGATGGCTTTGGACTTAAGTTCTTCCTCGTTGACCAATTGCGCCGCTTCTTCGTCACGAATCAGCTTGAATGCTTCCTTGACGGTGAGCGTGCGCGTCTTGCGCTTGTCCTTGCCAAAGCTGGAAAACATGTTCTGCAGCTGGCTGGTCATTTCTTCCATGCCCGGTGGTGTCATGATCTCCACGCCGGCAGGCGCATCGGCTACGTCGATGTCTATTTCTTTGTCATCCAGCTGGCCTTCGCGCAGGCGCTTGCGAAACAGTTGTCGGGTGCTGCTGTCATCCCGGGCAGGCTGGTCGCCAGTACCCTGACGAGCGGGCGGCAGGAGTGCGTCAAGGATTCGCTCTTCGGCGGCGTCCTCGGCGCGGTGGCCGACCTTGGCTATCTCCTGCACGCGGAGCATCTTTAAGGCTGCATCGACCAGATCGCGAATGATCGATTCGACATCACGACCGACATAGCCCACTTCAGTAAATTTGGTGGCTTCGACCTTGATAAAAGGGGCCTGTGCCAGCTTAGCCAGACGCCGGGCAATTTCGGTTTTGCCTACACCGGTCGGACCAATCATCAGGATATTCTTGGGTGTCACTTCGTTGCGCAGTGCGTCGGGCAGCTGCTGGCGGCGCCAGCGATTGCGCAGCGCGATGGCTACGGCGCGCTTGGCGTCCTGCTGACCAATAATATGGCGGTCCAGTTCATGGACAATCTCGCGTGGGGTCATCGACATGCTTGTGATTCCGGGCGCCTCAGGTATTGGCGTCCAGCTCCTCGATTGTCTGGTTATGGTTGGTATAGATGCATATCTCGCCGGCGATACTCAGGCTCGACTCGACAATTTCGCGGGCAGACAGGTCTGTATGGCGCAGAAGAGCGGTGGCGGCAGATTGGGCAAATGGCCCGCCGGAGCCGATCGCGATCAGTCCTTCTTCGGGCTCGATGACATCCCCGTTGCCGGTAATGATCAAGGACGCATCTTTGTTAGCAACCGCCAGGAGGGCTTCGAGACGGCGCAGGGCTCGGTCGGTACGCCAATCTTTTGCCAGCTCGACCGCGGCGCGCACCAGATTCCCCTGGTGTTTCTCCAGTTGCGCTTCAAAGCGCTCGAACAACGTGAAGGCGTCTGCGGTCCCCCCGGCGAAACCGGCGATGACTTGGTCCTTGTATAGGCGGCGTACTTTGCGGGCATTGCCCTTCATCACGGTGTTGCCCAGAGAAACCTGGCCATCGCCACCGATTACGACCTTGCCGTGCCGGCGAACAGAAACGATTGTAGTCACGCGCAACTCCTGGTTGGCTGGTCTGCAGTAAATGGAGGGCGCAGCACATTCTGCCCCATGTAGCATATCTTGGGGCACCCGGAGCTATTTCAAGTTTTGATCTGCCGCGCCGCCCTGAACCGAGGTTGTTCAGGGCGATTAGTCAGGGCTTGGCGGTACGCTGCTGCAGCAATAGGTTGTCGAATCCATTGCCGGTCAGTACCTGCTGGGCCTGGCTCAGCTTGGTGCGGTCGGTGTAGGGGCCGACCTGAACCCGGTACCAGACGTCACCACTATCCAGGCGGGCGTCTTCTAGCCGTACATCCAGGCCCAGCAGTAATATTTGCGCCCTGACTCGATCGGCTTCCGCCTGCTTGCGAAAGGATCCTGCTTGAAGGAAGAACCGGGTTCCCGTGTCTTTGGCGGCACCAGATGGGCTATCCACCTGCGCGTCTGCTGTCGGCGCGACTTCGGGTACGCCGCCCTGCGGAACTATCACTTCGGACTCAGGGAGCAAAGTATAGAAGTCATACCGCGGCTCTTCCGTTGCCTTGCGAGTCTGACTCGGCGGCGGCGCTGGTGGCGTCTTGTCGCGTTTGACCGTTTCCTTGCCAGGTTCGAGTTGAAACAAAAAGGCGATGAACAGGCCTATGGCCAATCCACTGACCAGCCAAAGCCAGCCGGGAATGGCGCGGCGTGGCGCAGACTGTTGGCGGCTGGCGCCGCGTCTGGGGGCTTTGCGTGCTTTGGCCATACTGCTTACATGCGCTCCAACGTATTGATGCCGAGCAGGTTGAGTCCCTGCTGCAGGGTGCGGCCGGTCAGGGCAGCCAGGCGCAAACGGCTATCGCGCTGGGCGATTTCATCTGCAGCCAGTATCGGGCATTGCTCATAAAAACCGGAAAAGCGACCTGCCAGTTCATACAGATAATGGCAGAGTACATGAGGGGTGCCTTCGCGGGCGACATAATCCAGCGTTGAAGCGAATTGGGCCAGATGCGCGCCGAGTTCGACCTCGGTCGGCTGCGCCAACTGCATGGGCCCCAGATCGTCCAGTTGCGTCATGCTGCGTTCGAGCTTGCGAAATACACTGGCAACGCGGGTGTAGGCATACATGAGGTAGGGAGCTGTATTGCCCTCGAAGCTGAGCATCTGCTCGAAATTGAAGTTGTAATCGCTGCTGCGATGTTTCGACAGGTCGGCATACTTAACAGCGCCGATACCGACGGCATGTCCGATCTCGCGCAACTCACTTTCGGCCAACTCAGGATTCTTCTGTGCGACCAGGCGGTGCGCTCGTTCTTCAGCCTCATCGAGTAAATCGGTCAGTTTGACGGTGCCGCCGGAACGGGTCTTGAAGGGTTTGCCGTCGGCTCCGTTCATTGTGCCAAATCCCATGTGTTCGAGCTGCATGCTGTCAGGGACAAATCCGGCCAGACGCGCAACGGCGAAGACCTGCTGGAAATGCAGGGCCTGACGCTGATCGACAAAATACAACACCCGGTCAGCATCAAGCGTCTGATGTCGATAGCGCATTGCTGCCAGATCGGATGTCGCATACAAATAGCCACCACCGGCCTTCTGGATAATCACCGGCAGGGGATTGCCTTCGGCATTCTTGAACTGATCGAGAAATACGCACTGTGCGCCTTGGCTTTCGGTCAAAAGCCCCGCCGTGCGTAGCTGCTTTACGACGCTGGCGAGTTGATCGTTGTACGCGCTCTCTCCGCGCACATCAGCAGAGCTCAGGCTAACACCGAGGCGATCGTATACCGCCTGGCAGTGTCCCAGCGAGATACTGTTGAATGTGTCCCAGAGAGCCAGGCATGCGGGATCGCCAGCTTGCAGCTGTACCACGCGCTCGCGGGCCCGATCGGCAAAATCGGGGCTTTCATCGAAACGCTGCTTGGCTTGCCGATAGAAATTCTCCAGGTCCGCCAGCTCAGCTTCGGCGTCGACACTGTGTTCTTCCAGATAGGCCAGCAACATACCGAACTGGGTGCCCCAGTCGCCCACGTGATTCTGGCGAATAACGTTGTGACCCACGTATTCAAGCACGCGGGTGACAGCATCACCGATAATGGTTGAGCGCAGATGGCCGACGTGCATTTCCTTGGCCAGGTTGGGCGATGAGTAGTCGACTACTACCCGCTGGGGTAGCTGAGCAGGAATAACGCCGAGGCGTTCGTGCTGCAACGCTTCATCTAAGCGCGCAGCCAGCCAATCCCGGCTCTGAAAAATATTGATGAAGCCCGGTCCGGCTATGCCGACCTCGGAGATTGCTTCGTGGGCTGGCATGGCAGCAATGATTTTTTCCGCCAGGTCGCGCGGCTTCATCCGCGCCGGCTTGGCCAGCGTCATGGCCAGGTTGCTGGCAAAGTCGCCATGGGCTTTATCGCGGGCAATCTCGACCTGGATCGACGGTGCGATGTCGGACGGCAATACGCCTTCGCTCTGAAGGCGGCTGACGGCGCTGCCGAGCAGTTGGCTGATAAGATTCTTCATATGCAATAGGGTATCCGGCATCTGCCTGTGGAAAGCCGGTCATTATCCGGGTTCGACAAGGGATTGCCAAATCTGTCTTTGCCGGGGTGGCTGGCTGGAGCCGTGCTAGAACATATCCAGTGGGTCGACATCGATTGACCAGCGGACTTTACGACTGAGGCTGTGGCTTTCGAGCTGGACCAGCCAATGATGCAACAACTGATGCAATGCGGAACGTTGTGGCGCCTGCACCAGCAGTTGCGCCCGGTAACGGCCGGCTCGCCGCTCCATGGGGGAAGGCACCGGACCGAGCATGTCGATCCGGTCCAGACCCAGATCGAGGCAGAGTGCTTCAGCTAGCTCGCAGGCCGATTCGAGAAACGTATCGGCTGTGGCGGCGTTGTTCGCCTCGGCACGGAGCAGGGCGATGAAGCTGCACGGTGGCAGTCCGGCTTTTTCGCGGGCGTCGAGCTCATGCTGAGCGATGGTGGCATAGCCGTGTTCGGTTAGATCGATCAACAAAGGGTGTTCAGCCATGTGGGTCTGGATCAATACCTGGCCGGGTTTTTCTGCCCGCCCGGCCCGGCCCGCGACCTGGGTAATCATCTGGGCCATGCGCTCGGGCCCACGAAAGTCGGAAGAGAACAGGCCACCGTCGGCGTCCAGTATGGCTACCAGCGTGACATCGGGAAAATGGTGCCCCTTGGCCAACATCTGCGTGCCGACCAGCAGGCAGGGCTGCCCGGTTTGAATGCGTGCGAGCATGTCCTGCATGGCTTTCTTTCGGGCCATGCTTTCGCGATCAATGCGCAGTACCGGGAAATCCGGAAAGCAACTGGCCAGGTGCTCTTCGGTGCGCTCGGTACCCGCACCCAGCGAGCGCAGCTCTGTGCTTTGGCAGGTTGGACAATGACGGTCGATTGGCCGCTGGCTGTCGCAATGATGACAATGAAGGCGCGCCGGCGACTGATGAACAGTCATGCGTGCGTCGCAGCGGGTGCACTCAGCCATCCACCCACAGTCATGGCACATGAGTGTGGGTGCAAACCCGCGGCGGTTGATAAATACCAGTACCTGGTTGCCCTTGTTCAGGTGCTCGCCGATGGCCTCGACCATGGGGCGACACAATCCAGCTTCCAGCTTGCGGCTGCGAATATCGATGCACTGAAATACAGGGGGTTCTGCGTGACCTGCACGTTCGGTCAGATGCAGGTGTCGATAACGCCCGCGCCTGACATTATAAAGACTCTCCAGCGAGGGTGTAGCGGAGCCTAGAATAATGGCGGTATTTTCCAGATGCGCGCGGTAAACGGCCAGATCCCGTGCGTTATAACGCAAGCCTTCCTGTTGTTTGAAGGACAGGTCATGCTCTTCATCGACAATGATCAGGCCGGGTCGTGCCAGGGGCGTAAAGATGGCCGACCGCGTACCGATCACGATGCCTGCTTCGCCGTCACGTGCCGCGACCCAAGCATCGAGCCGCTCGCGGTCATTGAGGCCTGAGTGCAGGATCACCACGGGCACGCTGAAACGCCTTTGAAAGCGCTCAAGCGTTTGTGGCGTCAAGCCAATCTCGGGGATCAGCACCAGCACCTGTCGGCCCTCGCCCAGACAGTGCTCGATGGCTTGCAAGTACACTTCGGTCTTGCCACTACCGGTCACGCCATCGAGTAACCAGGCAGCGAAGCCGTCTTGTGCCTTAATCGCTTCTAGTGCGGAGGCCTGTTGCGCATTGGCTGGTAGCCGGGATTCTCGTAGCAGTGGTAACGGTTCATGGATGTGATGGTGGGATTGGCTTATGCGCTGAACCAGCCCCTTTTTCTCCAGCGCTTCGAGTGTGTCGCGGCTTAAACCCCATTGGCTGGTCAATGCATGGGACAGGCCGTGAGGATGCTTGGCGAGCATCTGTACCGCCAGCTTCTGTTTGGCTGCGCGACTGATCGCCGGATGTTCGGGGTACGCGCCGGGCAACAATTGCCAGAGACGATCCTGACGCGCGATGGCTGGCTCGCCCTGGCGCAGCAGCGTAGGTAGCGCGCAGCTAAGGGTGTCGCCAAGGCCATGCTGATAATAGCTGGCCGTCCAGCAGCACAGTTGCCATAGAGTTTCCGGCAGCAGAGGCGTCAGGTCGACCAGTTCGACTGCGCGCTTCAGGCGCGCCGGGGGGACGTCCGAGGTATCACTCAGGGAGGCAATCACCCCTACCATCTGGCGTTGACCGAAGGGCACGCGGACACGCTGGCCTGGGCGCAGGTCCTCTTGTCGAACGCCATTGGGCGCTTGATAATCGAATAGTCGTCGCAGTGGCGAGGGTAGTGCGACCTGCAGTATGGGTCCGGACACATCGGCTCCTTCGTGGGTCGTGCATGTTAGCATCGCCGGGCCATTCGCATGAGACTTGCGTTGCGGCAGGTATCTGGTATTATCGCCGACCTATTTTAAGGTCTCTGCGTATTAGCGCTGGGATCGGCAGACAACCACAGTGCGGTGCCAGATCAGATCGATCGGGTGGCGGCACACCTACCGAGGAAATATCCCATGAAAGCTGATTTGCATCCTGTTTACCAGGAAATCGAAGCCACTTGCAGCTGCGGTAACGTGATCAAGACCCGTTCCACGCTGAAAAGCGGCATCCATTTGGACGTCTGCTCCGAGTGTCACCCCTTCTACACCGGCAAGCAGAAGATGCTGGACACTGGTGGCCGTATTGAGCGCTTCAAGCAGCGTTTCGGCGCCGTTAGTTCCAAGTAATCACCATGCTCGGCCGCTTGACAGTGTCGGCTACGAAGCAAGTGAATAGAAAGGCGCTCCTCTGGAGCGCCTTTTTTATTGCTTGGCTGATCGCCCTGCCGTCCCAGGCAGATCCCTGTGCTGCGGTGGGAGCGGGTAGCAACGTTGTCAGTCGTTTCGTGATTGATGGCGATACGCTGGAGCTGGTGGACGGGCGTCGCGTACGACTGCTGGGTATCGATACGCCCGAAATTGGTCGGCGCGGCAAGTCCTCCGAACCTTTCGCCCAGGTGGCAAGGAAGCGTCTTGAGCAACTGACACAGTCTTCTGGCCTGCGCATGCATGTGGGTGAGCAGCCGCAGGACAGATACGGCCGGACTCTGGCTCATTTGTTCGCTGCAGATGGTCGCAATATCGAGGCGCAATTGCTGGAGGAGGGGCTGGGATTCGCACTGGTGGTCCCGCCCAATGATCGGTTGATGACGTGTCACGGCATGGCAGAACGGGTTGCTCGCGCGGCGGATCGCGGTATATGGAGCCGCTCACCGGTCATGCCGGCCGCCAGGGTTGCTGATGGTGGCTTCACCTTGATCAGTGGACGAATTACGTCCGTCAGTGAGGGAGGTGGTCATCTTTGGCTGGACCTGGACGGTCCCGTCACACTGCGTATCGGCCGGGATGAGCGAGTTTCCTTCATGGATATGCTTGGCAACCGGCCGCCCGCCAACTGGGTGGGGCGCAATGTAGAGGCGCGCGGCTGGGTAGTGGATCGCCAGCGCAAGGGCACGTCGCCAGCGGCCTATAAAAGGTTCATGCTGCCAGTACGTCATCCCTTTATGCTGGAGATTAAATGATGCGCTATTGTTTCCCCTATGTGGTGCTTTCAGTGTTCCTGATGCTGCAGGGTTGCGCGGTCAATCCCGTCACCGGCAAGCAAGATTTCGTGATGATGTCCGAAAGCCAGGAGCTCGCCATGGGCAGCCAGGCCAACGCTCAGATCAATCAGCAGATGTCGATGGTAGAAAGCGCGGCCTTGCAAAGTTACGTTCAGCGGGTGGGCGATGGGCTCGCACGCAATAGTCACCGCAGTAATCTTGAATACCATTTCAAAGTTGTTGATTCCGCTGATATCAATGCCTTTGCACTGCCAGGCGGTTACATTTTCATGAATCGGGGCCTGATGGCCTACCTAAACTCGGAAGCAGAGCTGGCAGCGGTGCTGGGGCACGAAATCGGGCATGTGACTGCCCGCCATGGGGTCCGTCAACAGAGCATGGCCATGGGCTCGGGTCTGCTGGGGCAACTGGTCACCATCGGTACTGGAGTGCAGGCCGCGGGCGACTTGAGTAATCTGCTTGGGTCCGCTTTAGTCAAGGGGTACGGTCGTGACATGGAGCTACAGGCAGACGGTTTGGGTGCCGAATACCTGGCTCGAAGCGGCTATCGGCCGGATGCCGTGCTGGAAGTCATCGGAGTGCTCAAGGATCAGGATACCTTTGCCCGTCAGCAGGCGGCGGCACAAGGCAAACAAGTTGAAAGCTATCATGGCTTATTTGCCTCTCATCCGACGCATGATCAACGACTGCAGCAGGTAGTGGAGCAGGCACAGGCGCTGTCTACGGGCAGCAGCCAACGCGTGGGCCGCGATGACTATCTCAAGGCTATCGACGGCATGGTATACGGCGAAAGCGAAGCTCAAGGGGTAGTGCGAGATCAACGTTTCTACCATGTGCCCTTGAATATGCGCCTCGATTATCCACGCGGCTGGACCGTTCTAAACCGGCCAGACGTGGTTTTGGGACACACGGAAGATGAGAGCGCATTTATTGCGATGACGCTCGAGACGGTTGATGAGAAATCCAATGTGGCTGATCTGTTACGCATGCGTGCAGGCAAGCAACAGCTGACACAGGAGCAGCGTTTTTCTGGTCAGGGCTTTCAAGGTCTTATGGCCATTCTGCCTGGGCAGAGTCCACGTCGGGTAGCGGCCATCCTGCGCAAGGATCAGTTGGTTCTGTTCATTGGCGCTGTCCGTGGTCAGGCTCGGCTGGAAAGTCACGATGCGGAGTTTGTCAGTGTTATTCGCAGCTTTGCCGGGCTGAGTGCTGCAGACCGCAAGAAGGCCGCGCCGATGCATATACGTCTGGTGCAGGTGAATAAAGGTGATACGTATGCACGTTTGGCGCGAAACAGCCCTTTGGGCGATGATGCTCAAGCGCAATTGCGGCTGCTTAACGGCCATTGGCCTGACGGTCAGCCTGAGCAAGGGCAGTGGCTCAAAGTTGTAAAATAATGTCCTTGACATTGATGCGGTGAATGATCTTGTCCGAAGAGGCCATTTTCTGTACTATCTGCGACCCGCATAAGCAACTTGACCGGAATATTGAACATGTCTGATTTGAGAACCGATGCACTCGACTATCATGCCAACCCGCGTCCGGGCAAGCTAAGCGTCGAGCTAACAAAACCTACTGCCACTGCACGTGACCTTGCACTTGCCTACAGCCCGGGCGTAGCAGAGCCAGTTCGCGAAATCGCCAAAGACCCTCTCAATGCCTTCAAATATACCGGCAAGGGCAACCTGGTAGCGGTCATTTCCGATGGCACCGCCATCCTTGGTCTGGGTAACCTGGGCCCGCTGGCGAGCAAGCCAGTAATGGAAGGTAAGGGCGTATTGTTCAAGCGATTCGCAGGTATCGATGTATTTGATATCGAAGTCGAATCTGAGAGCCCGCAGGCGTTTATTGATACGGTCCGTCGTATTTCCTGCACCTTTGGCGGCATCAACCTTGAAGATATCAAAGCGCCTGAGTGTTTTGAGATCGAGAAAGCTCTGATTGAGCAGTGCAACATTCCGGTGTTCCACGACGATCAGCACGGCACGGCTATTGTGACTGCCGCTGCAATGATCAACGCACTCGAACTGGCTGACAAAAAGCTGGAAGATGCCAAGATCGTTTGTCTGGGTGCTGGCGCCGCTGCCATCGCTTGTATGAAGCTGTTGGTCAGCATGGGTTGCAAGGTTGAGAACATCTACATGCTCGACCGCAAGGGTGTTATTCATTCTGGTCGTGATGACCTGAATGAATACAAGGCGATCTTCGCCACCGAAACCGACAAGCGCACACTGTCCGATGCCATGAAGGGCGCAGATGTATTTGTTGGTCTGTCTGGTCCTAATCTGCTGAAGCCGGCTGAGCTGAAGTTGATGGCGGAAAACCCCATTGTGTTCGCGTGCTCCAACCCTGATCCAGAAATCGATCCCGAGCTGGCTCGTGCCGCACGTCCAGACGTGATCATGGCGACTGGTCGTTCGGATTACCCGAACCAGGTCAACAACGTACTGGGCTTTCCCTTCATTTTCCGTGGAGCATTGGATGTTCGTGCTACCCGGATCAACGAAGAGATGAAGATTGCAGCAGTCCATGCAATCCGCAAGCTGGCCAAAGAGCCAGTGCCTGAGTATGTCTCCGCCGCGTACGGTGGGATCAAACTCGAATTTGGTCGCGAATACATCATTCCCAAGCCGATGGACGTTCGCTTGATCGAGGAAGTGCCTGCTGCAGTAGCCAAGGCCGCCATCGATTCAGGCGTAGCCACGTTGCCCTACCCGGCGCATTACCCGCTGAAATCAGTCGAAGACTGCATGTAATCTGGCGGTCATTGACCCGGCAATTGAAAAACCCCGCTTAGGCGGGGTTTTTTGTGTCAGTCGTCAGGGCTAGTGAGAGTCAGTTTAACCCTCTGCTGTGCATCCAGATCTGCCAGGAGTAGACAGCCTGATGGTCTGCTTTGAGTTTCCAATAACGCGCGAGCAACCTCCGGTTCCAGATGCTGGCGAAAACAGCGGGACATGGCTCTGGCTCCGTAGCGCCGGTCGTATCCCTGGTTACCTAGCCAGGTTTTGAGCGCCGGCTCGGCGATCAGTTGAACCTGATGGCGTACCAGCCGACTGTTTAGCCGTTCGAGTGCCAGTTCTACTAGCACAATAACCTGATCATCGCCGAGGTGTTGGTAGATCAACTGCTGATCGATACGATTGAGGAATTCCGGAGCAAAGACTTCTTCCAAGGCGTGTTGTTGGCGTTTCTGCTCCTGACGCATTCGCCAGGTATTGGGCAACAAGCGGCGCCAGCTATTCTGCTGGCGCTGTTGCCAGGCCCATATTGACTGAGCGCCTACGTTAGTGGTCATAAAAATCAGGCTATTACGAAAATCCAGCGTGCTGGTACCGGAGCTGAGACGCAATTGCCCGTTGTCAAAAATATTCATCAACGCTCGAATAACGGGTTCACTGGCTTTTTCCAGTTCATCGAACAACACAATGCCGGGCTTGCCGAAAGTACCCTCAACCGCTTCACGGTCAAACAGCGTGTTACTTTCCTTGCTGCCAACATAGCCTGGAGGAGCTCCGGTCAATGAGGCTGCGTAATGCTCCTGTGCCAATGTGTTCATGTCTATCCGGCACAGTGTGTTCGAGCGGCCGTGGATGGCCTCAGCCAGCAGGCGCACGGTTTCCGTCTTGCCGACCCCGGTAGGCCCCATCAGCAGCATGACCGCCAGGGGTTTACGGGGATCACCGAGCTCGGCCTTGGTCATGGCCAGGTTAGCGGCCACCGCGTTCAATGCAGCCGGCTGTCCGGTGATGCGCGAGCGCAATAGCTGCATCACCTTGTCCTGATCAAATTGAAAGCGTGATTGGCGCATGGTTGGCGTACCGGTGCTCACGCGCTGATTGTGCTCCACTACGTCATTGATAAAAGGCATGGATGAATTCCGTCGGGGCCGTTAGGCTCCTATTTCCTTGTCCTTACCTGAATACGGCAGCTCTCCGACCGGACAGTCTTTGACTCCAATAGTGTTGCGCGTCATTTTTTCCACATTGTCTCGCGCCTTTTCTGCATCTAGTACCCAAGTGCGGTAGAAGTCGAAGGGGCAGTCGGCTATACCGCGGTCACCATCACCGGAATTGTAGACGCCGGTATAGCCTCGATGAAGCAGTTTGAACAGGTGGTTCTGGGACTGATCGTTGGCCCGCGCGTCGCGGATCTGCGATACCGACAATTGGGCGTACTGAATGCCCATATCCTCTTCGCCGCATTCGCCCAGGGTGCGACCGTCAAAGCCAATAATCGCCGAGTGGCCGAAGTAGGAATAAACGCCATCAAAGCCGCTGGCATTAGCAACGGCGACATAGCAGTTGTTGGCCCAGGCCATGCTTTTGGCCATCATCACCTGCTGCTCCTTGGCCGGATACATATAACCCTGGCAACGGACGATCAGCTCGGCACCCTTCATAGCACAATCGCGCCAGATTTCGGGGTAGTTCCCATCGTCGCAGATGATCAGGCTGATTTTCATGCCTTTTGGTCCGTCTGAGACGTAGGTGCGGTCGCCGGGATACCAGCCTTCAATCGGGCACCAGGGTATGCATTTGCGGTACTTTTGAACGATCTCGCCTTGGTCGTTGATGAGTATCAGGGTGTTGTACGGCGCCTTGTGTGGATGGTCTTCATGTTGTTCGCCGGTCAGCGAGAAGATACCCCAGGTTTTTGCCTGTTTGCAGGCTTGGCTGAAAATACGTGTTTCGTCGCCAGGAATGGTGGCTGCTGTAGCCATCATTTCGTCGTTGTCGTACATGATGCCCATGGTGCTGTATTCCGGGAATACCACCAGATCCATACCGGGAAGACCTTTTTTCATGCCGATGATCATCTCGGCGATGTTTTTAGCGTTAGCAAGCACTTCGTCACGTGTATGCAGCCGGGGCATTTTATAATTGACCACGGCAACACCGACGGTATCAGGGCTGCTTGAAATATCTCCGTGACGCATTGGATAGTCCTCTGTTTGCTTGGTTAAAAAGGCTCAGGTGAGCTCAATGCCCAGTTTGTTAACCCGGTAACGTAATTGTCTGAGACTGAGATTCAGGCGCCTGGCAGCTTCCGACTGGTTGTTATTGGTGTCGGCCAGCATTGCCCGTATGTGCGCCGCTTCATCCTGATTGACCCAGTTATAAGTGCGTCCGTAAGGTCGCTGCCCCGGGCCGCTTGGCTGAAAAGCGACGGGATCGGTAACCGTGGCAGTCGTTGTTTTGTCATGACTGGTTTGTTGGGGAAGATTGATTGCGCTTTCCGAAGCCAGACTGCGCTTGATCTTCGCGCCACTCAATGAGTCCTCATCGCTGGTGAGTGCGGTGCGCTCCAGCACATTTTGCAGTTGCCGGATGTTGCCCGGCCAATCAAAGCGCTCAAGTACATCAAAGGCATCCGAGTTCAGGCTCCAGTTGCGCTCATAGTGATGATTGAGTTCGTTGAGAAAATGCAGGGCAAGCTGTCGGATATCGCCCTGACGCTCGCGCAACGGCGGTAAATGTACCGGCACTACATGCAGGCGATAAAACAGATCCAGTCTGAAGCGGCCCTGATTGACCGACTCCTGCAAGTTGACATGAGTGGCGGTGATGACGCGAAAGTCCACTGAGACAGCGCTTTCGCTACCGACCGGATCCACCTTCTTTTCCTGTAGCACACGTAGCAGCTTGGCTTGCAGCGCTAGGGGCATGTCACCGATTTCATCGAGGAAAAGCGTGCCACCGTCGGCCTGTACTATTTTACCCTGCTTGCTTTTAGAGGCGCCGGTGAAAGCGCCTTTGGCGTGGCCGAACAACTCCGATTCCAGCAGGTCAGATGGGATCGCTGCACAGTTGATGCAGATAAACGGCTTCTCTCGGCGGTCACTCTGCTGGTGAGTCATCCGCGCAAACTTTTCCTTACCGGTCCCGGACTCGCCGAGCAACATGACTGGTGCGTCGCTGCGGGCAACCTGAATTGTTGAGCGAACGGCGTCCATCAATGCCGGGCTGGTGCCGAGAATGCCATGGGCCAAGCTTTGCTTGAGCATGGACTCGATCGCTATGCTGTGTCGTAGATGCTGGTTTTCCTTAACCAGATGTTCCGTCTGGTCGACTACAAACTGATGGATACGCAATACCTGGCCAACCATAGAGGCGGCTATTCGCAATAGGCTGATGTCGCCATCAAAGGGTCGATCATGTAGACCCTCGCGTTGAATGGATAGAACGCCAATCGGGGTGCCCGATTCAAGAATGGGCACCGCAATGAACGTCATGCGGCCACCAGTATGATTAGACAGCTCAGCTACACGATAAATAAATAAAGGCTCTTTATTTACGTCGGGCACCAAGCCGATCGAGCCAGTGCGCATGACATAGCCAGTCACCCCCTGGTTGATATTCAGGGTGAAGCGTCCGGCTTTGAGATCTTCGATCGACAGCCCATAGGAGTAACGCACTTCCATGGTGTTGCTGGCCACCACCGGTAGACTGACCCTGCCGCAGTTAAGGCCGTAGAGTTGCGAGAGCAGACGAAGGATCCCTTGAATAGTACGCGGGGCGTCCAGCGGCTTTTCCAGCAACTTGGCCATTTCCAGAATCACGACCAATTCACGCTTCATCTGTTGGGATATCCCATCGTGCATGGTTGTCACGGAATGCAGGCTCCTTAGATAGGGGACAAAATGAGCCCCTATAGCCTGCGACTGAATCGTGAACTGAGCTCATGCGGATGAACTCAGTGGCTGATCATCCATGGACGTCGCGGACCACTTTGCTGCTTGAGGGGCGGGGGTTGGCCCTCGGCGCGGGGCTTGTGCGTACAACTACCTGAACTGCAACAACTGTGCCCATGGCTTACTTTTGGCTCATGTGCACTGCGCTCATTTGTTTCGTGAGCTGTACGCTGCTGCTTGCTGATCACCTGTAAACGAGGTGCACTGATCAGGCGCTGCATGGTCTGCCCGCATGCGGGGCAGTTGCGTGGGAGGTTGCGTTCGACGCTGGGCATGAGGGCTTCGAATACACCGCATTCGTAACAGTCGAAATCATATAGGGGCATAAAATGCTCTCCGACGGTGCGCTCAAGAGGGTGGACGCCGCACCAAGATGGCCGCGGCGCCACATCAAGGTTACTTAATCCATTTAGATGTGGGGACTTCCGGACTGTTGACCGAGATAGTCGGGCCATCTGCGTTGGGCATAATGTCGAAGTCGAATATTTCAGTCGGGATCCACAACGTAGCGCAGACGTTGGGTACGTCCACAATCCCGCTGATATGGCCCTGTACCGGAGCAGTACCCAGGAGTGAATAAGCCTGGGCTCCACTGAAGCCAAACTTCTTTAGGTATTCGATTGCATTCAAACAGGCCTGACGATAAGCCACGTGGGCATCCAGGTAATGTTGCTTGCCGTTTTCATCAACGGAAATACCTTCAAAGATCAGATGCTTCTTATAGCTTGGGGCCATATCACTGGGCTGGAAGATCGGATTTTTTACGCCATATTTTTTCACGCCGTCCTTGATCAAGCTGACGCGGATATGAATCCAGCCGGCCATCTCGATCGCACCGCAGAAGGTAATTTCACCGTCGCCCTGGGAAAAGTGCAGATCGCCCATGGACAGACCACCGCCTTTGACATAAACCGGGAAAAATACACGCGAGCCCTTGGTCAGATCCTTGATGTCGCAGTTGCCGCCGTGCTCGCGTGGTGGCACGGTGCGTGCGCCTTCATTGGCAATCTTGGCTGCTACATCGCCTTTTGCGCGGCCGGTGTGAGCAGTGGGGGCGTACGGGGGGTTGGCCAGGCCGGGCACACGGTCAGGGTCGGTGTCGATCAGGGCTTGCTCGCGCTTGTTCCATTCATCCAGCAGCTCCTGGGACGGCAGGCAGCCGATTAGGCCAGGGTGCATCAAACCAATAAATTCGACCCCAGGAATGTGCCGAGATTTGGTGTAAATGCCATTGAAGTCCCAGATGGTTTTACGTGCCTCTGGATAATGCTCGGTTAAAAAGCCGCCACCGTTTTCCTTAGCGAATACGCCGTTGAAACCCCACATCTGGTCGGCGAATGCTCCTATATCAAGAATATCCACGACCATCAGATCGCCGGGCTCTGCACCTTCAACAGCAACTGGGCCACTGAGGTAATGCACCTTGCTGAGATCAACGTCCCGGACGTCGTCCGCGCTATCATTATTGGCGATTTGCCCTCCGGTCCAGTCCATGCACTCGATGATGAAGTCATCACCGGGCTTTACCGTCGCGACCATGGGCACGTCAGGATGCCAGCGGTTATGAATCGTATCGTGCTCCTTTGGGCTCTTGTTCAGGTCGATCTTGATCAATGTCTCAGCCATGACGGTGAATCCTCTGTGTGGGTGATAGGGCTCTCGGCCAGCTTGCGGCCAGTAGCGATACCAGAGCAGATGGCGTGCCAGCTTTGTCATTTTTGAATAAATTTGTTTATATTCAACAAGTTAAAACATAATTGTCAGCTAATGTCATGCCTAGCCAAGACTCGGCCATGACAATGTCACCCGTGAGAATCTGACATTGTCGTGACAATGTCAGATGTTGTTGCGCTTCGGGCATGGCAGCGATGTGACTAACATTTATAGCTATCATCTAAAGATGTATCGCAACTCATTGATAATAAACAAGTTATATTTATAAAAAGAAGTTTCTGCGATTGAAGTGGCGTCAGTGGCACAAGGGTTGCTCTGGTGTGCAGTGACAGGTCGGCGAGCAGGATCACCGTTCGCTAGCCGGTTCTACCCACATCTAGGAGATCCACCCTATGCAAGATTCAATACGCAAAATGCCCGCCTGGAGGCGCCATGTGCTGGCACTAGCGCTGGGCACCGGTATGGGCGTGACTGGAATGGCCGGCGCTGCCGACTACCCGACTGACAAGGTCAACACCAGTGGTTTGGCGGTTACCGATGACACGGTCAAAGTCGGCATTCTGCATTCAATTACTGGCACCATGGCAATTAGTGAGACCGGCTCGGTCGAGGCGGAAATGCTGGCGATCGAACAGATCAATGCAATGGGGGGCGTACTTGGCCGCCAGATCGAGATAATTCAGGAAGACGGTGCCAGCGATTGGCCGACCTTTGCCGAGAAGTCTCGCAAGTTGCTGACCCAAGACAAAGTGGCTGCGGTATTCGGCTGCTGGACCTCCGCATCGCGTAAAGCAGTTTTGCCCGTTTTCGAGAAAGAAAACGGCATGCTTTACTACCCGACTTTTTATGAAGGTCTTGAGCAGTCCAAAAACGTGATCTATACAGGCCAGGAAGCTACTCAGCAGATTCTTGCCGGGCTTGATTGGATAGCCAAGGAAAAAAGCGCGAAAACTTTTTACCTGGTTGGTTCTGATTACATTTGGCCGCGTACCTCTAACAAGATCGCACGCAAGCACATCGAGAATGTTCTCGGTGGCACAGTAGTGGGCGAAGAATACTACCCACTGGGTAATACCAACTTTGGTTCATTGATCAACAAGATCCGTCTCAAGAAGCCTGATGTAGTCTATTCCAGCATCGTCGGTGGCTCTAACGTCGCCTGGTGGAAGCAGCTTAACGCCGCTGGTATCACAGCCGATCGACAGACCATCATGACCATCTCGGTTACTGAGGACGAAGTACTCGGTATCGGTGGCGAGAACATGAAGGGCTTTTACTCATCGATGAAGTATTTCCAGTCACTGGAGAACGATAACAATATCGAGTTCGTCAAGGCATTCAAGGCCCGCTGGGGTGAAGACAGTGTAATAGGTGACGTGACGCAAGCAGCCTATCTCGGCCCTTGGTTGTGGAAAGCGGCAGTGGAGAAAGCGGGTAGCTTTGATGTTGATGACATCGCCGAAGCCTCTGCAGAGATTGAGCTGACCACGGCACCTGAAGGTTACGTCAAAGTTCACGAAAACCACCACCTGTGGAGCAAGTTGCGTGTAGGCCAATGGCAGGAAGATGGTCAGGCTAAAGTGGTTTACGAGTCAGAGCTGATCGAACCGAACCCATTCCCCGAAGGCTACCAATAAGTCGCTCCCGTCAGGGTAAATCAATACAGGTGCGGTCTTCTTTGACCGCACCTTTCCGAGTCAAGGAGAGCGATCATGGGCGGATATTCCTCGCAAGAACTCACAGCTATCTTCGTTATGCAGGGATTCAGCGGGCTTAGCCTGTTCTGTGTATTCCTGCTGATGGCGTTGGGTCTGGCGATCATTTTCGGGCAGATGGGCGTGATCAATATGGCACATGGGGAGTTTCTTACCCTGGGTGCCTACATTACCTGGCTGGTATCTGTACTGGGCACTGAGATCTGGCCATGGATGGAGCATATCTATTTCCCGGTTGCCATTCTTGCGGCATTTACCGGTACTTTTATTCTCGGTTATCTGGTCGAGCGTTTCATGATCCGTCTTTTGTACAAGCGTCCGCTCGATACTTTGCTGGCGACATGGGGACTCGGCCTGATCATGCAGCAGGCATTCCGCTCGGGCTTCGGGCCGCGTGAAGTAAGTGTCAACTTGCCGCCCTGGCTGATGGGTTCATGGAGGCCCACCGACATGATCGATATTCCAGTTAACGGAATGCTCGTCATGGTCATTACGTTTTTTATTACCCTGGGTGTGGCTTTCCTTCTTTACCGTTCGCGCTGGGGCATAAAAGTACGGGCCACTACGCAGAATCGCGCCATGGCCAATGCCACGGGTATTAATACCCAGCGCGTAGATCGCTTGACGTTTGCCCTGGGCTGTGGAATCGCAGGTGTCGCTGGGGCGGCCTTTACTACTATAGCCTCGACGGGGCCGACGACGGGTTCACTCTATATTGTCGACACTTTCTTGGTTGTTGTTTTCGGTGGCGCGGCCAGCATTCTTGGCACTGTGGTGTCGGCGTTCGGTATTGCCCAGTCGCAGTCTCTGCTCGAGTTTTTCCTCAGCGGCTCCATGGCCAAAGTCATCACCCTCTCGGTTGTTGTCGGCATTCTGATGGTTCGTCCCCAGGGACTCTTTGCAAGCAAAGTACGCCGGTGATCGGCCTAACCGCTGGAGGTTATTGATATGCATAAATGGATAGCAGCATTCGGGGGAGGTCAGCGCCTGCTGCAATTGCTGGCGCTGGCCATTTTGCTGTTGGTTATTCTGCCGATGACACTGGATATATTCCGGCTCAACCTGCTGGGTAAGTACCTGACCTATGCATTTGTCGCTGTAGGTCTGGTGCTGTGTTGGGGGTACGGGGGCATTTTGAGTCTGGGGCAGGGGATCTTTTTCGGCGTTGGCGGATATTGCATGGCGATGTTCCTGAAGCTTGAATCATCAGCACCGGAGTTCACCTCGATTCAGAGCACGCCCGGTATACCGGATTTCATGGACTGGAATCAGATTACTGAACTGCCGTTGATGTGGGTGCCATTCAATAGTCTTTTTCTGACGATCGTGCTGATGTTGACAGTTCCGGCGCTGATCGCTTTTTTTATCGGCTTTGCCATGTTCAAACGTCGGGTTGGTGGAGTGTATTTCGCGATCATCACACAGGCAATCGCTTCCATCGCAACCATTCTTATTGTGGGGCAGCAGGGTTACACCGGGGGCATTAACGGTATTACCGATTTGCGTACGCTTTTGGGTTGGGATATTAGGTCCGATAGTGCGCGTTACATCCTTTACTTTGTTTGCTGCGTGGCCTTGATCGTTTGCCTGCTGGTAGGCCAGTTCATCCTTGAAAGTCGCTTTGGCAAGCTATTGATCGCGATGAGGGACCAGGAGGATCGAGTTAGATTCTCAGGCTACGACGTTGCTAACATCAAGATTTTTGTCTTCGTGATAGCCGCTATATTTTCAGCCGTTGGCGGGGCCATGTTCGCGTTGCAGGTTGGCTTTATGTCGCCTTCGTTCGTTGGCACGGTCGCATCAATTGAAATGGTGATTTTTTGTGCGGTGGGCGGGCGTCTTTCTCTTATCGGGGCGGTGTATGGCGCATTGTTGGTTAATCTGGCCAAAACAATGCTTTCAGAAACATTTCCCCAGCTATGGATTGTTTTCATGGGTGCCTTGTTCATCGGTGTGGTGTTGCTGTTCCCCCAGGGGCTCGCCGGCATCTACAACGATTACGTGAAACCCT
>TARA_R110001592_G_C13192679_1_pt1 | contig 44839 bp, 48 predicted proteins | sample TARA_R110001592 | Tara Oceans TARA_R110001592 (sample SAMEA4398387) | marine metagenome | biome: Polar Biome; feature: [SRF] surface water layer (ENVO:00010504); material: water (ENVO:00002006), including particulate matter (ENVO:01000060) such as... | depth 5 m | reverse complement strand
TATGGCCAAGTTAAGTTTTAAATAACTTAAATCATCCTAGCTAAGCACTAATGGGCATTGAATGATTAGGTGTTTTTGTCAGCCAGAACTTTACGAAAGGCTACCATCGAGGAACGAGAAAAACCGTGTTTTTGATAAAAGCCATGGCCTGTTTCATTGTCATGATCAGTGAGTAGTGTCATTCGTTTACAACCTTGTTGCTTTGCATACTCTAATGCAAATTCAATTAATTTTGAACCCACACCAACACCACGATGCGATTTGGAAACCACCATGTCTTCAAGTATGCCAACTCGAGCACCAAGAGCGGTTGATACGGTATAAAGTATATTGACCATCGCGATTAATTCGCCATTGTTACGAGCGACAATAATCGCACCGACATTTGGATTTTTGATGATTAGTTCTAGGCCAAGACTTTGTGCTTCAAGATTCGGTTTGAACTCTACTTCTTGTTCAAAAAGTAAATTTAACAACCAACATAACTTTGGCACATCTGAAAGTGTTGCAAGCTCAAATTTCATACTATCCTCGATTTTCTGATATCTATCTTATGGTGCATTATAACCAAAGCTATAACTTTGAATTAAGTTAAAGAAAGATCCTTATCAGATGACAGATTAGATGTTTAATAGAATCTTTTATAAAGTAACGTCACCAACAAATTACGCTCTTTAGCACTAGTCCTATAGCAGATTAAAGACCTGGTATCAGATAGCTTCTATTTAACTTTGATTCGCTAAGATGGCTTGGCTTATTATCCAGTACCGACCAAGCTTACCTATTGTGACCAGTGTCAAAAATAGTCCAATATTAACTTTTAAGATCCCAGCTAGAAATGTAAGTGGATCACCGATAATGGGCACCCAAGCAAACAGTAGGCTTAATTTTCCGTAGCGGTTGAATTGGTATTCGGCTTTAGTGGTTTGTGTAGGTGTTAAGTGTAACCAGCGGTGCAGAATCGTATCAGCGCCCCAGCGACCTATAATATAGTTTAATAAAGAACCTATTACGTTACACACTGTGGCGATAATGAGTAATGTGATTGGATTTTCACCTGCTATAAGTAGACTTGAGAGTACAAGTTCAGAACTAATTGGCAAGATAGTAGCGGCAAGGAAGGCTGATAAGCCAAGCCCCCACAATCCTAGCTCAGATAACATTTCCATTAGACAAATAACGTCTTTAAAGGCATTGCTCGGTCACGGTTCAAAGGTTCTCCTCGGGGGGGGCTAATTAGGTATGTTTTGGCTGTTAATGCGTGTATAAGATTTACTATAGCATTTAGCTGATTTATTTAAGCTATTGTTAAGATATAGGGTCTATATTCACTGGAGACGTCTAATATTAACCTAAGGCTAATTAAGGACTGTGTTTGATAAATATCAAGGAAAATGAAATGCAGATAAAACAAACGATACAAATCTACTTAAAAGAACGGCAAACGCCAGTCATAAGGATTTTTCATATTGTCGTATTACTATTGGTCTTAGCCCAAATTATTTTAAGTAATGTTGTTGATTTCAATGATAATGGCACTATCAGTTCAAATGTATTTGAGTTTTACGGAACGTGGGCGCACATAGTGACCGGGTTATTACTGGTTCCTCTGGCAGTAATTTTTATCGTAATCGAATTTAAAAAGCATGGGTTCAAACATTTTTATCCTTATTTATCAGGTGATAATCAGCAAGTAAAAGCTGACTTTGTTCAGCTAAAACAATTACAGCTTCCTGAAGCTGAAAGCAAAGGTATAGCGGCTATTGTTCAAGGTCTTGGTCTTGGCGCATTAGTGTTAGTATTGTTATCAGGATCAATCTGGTTTTATGCTTGGACTAATGGCGCATCATGGGCTGAAGATGTCCAAGAAATACATGGTTTGTTAACGGGGCTTATCATCACTTACTCTTTTGCTCATGGTCTCTTGGGATTATGGCATATCTTTTATAGTGCGTATAAAGCTAAACAAACAACCATCTAAGTGTGCATAAGGAGAGGAAGATGAATTTTAAACTAGGTATAAGCGTTGTTATTGCTTGTTTTATATTAATTTTTGTCTTTCAAAATACAGCGATTGTTGAGGTAAAGTTTTTACTCTGGTCACTGACAATGTCTCGTTCATTATTAATATTGCTATTTGTCGGCGTAGGCATAATTATAGGTTGGCTATTAAAAGGACATGTTGTTTTTAAGGTTAAAAATTAAAGCTGATAATAGCTAAAAATATAGTCTAGCCAAGTGCCCGATAAGCAATTAAGCCTCCCACGATAAACTTTGCATTGCTATAGCCCATCGTTCTTAAAGTATCCGCAGATAACGCTCCGCGGTTAATCGCATTGCAGTAGCATAAAATAGTGCTGTTAATATCAATGATTTTGCTTTCGACTAACATCTCTAGTTTGCCACGACTGATATTCAATGAACCTGGAATATGATCAATATCGTGTTCTTCTTTATCACGAATATCTAACGCAATTGCACCCTTAGCGATCAATGCATCAACATGCTCTGGTAAGACCTCTTCAATTCGGCCACGTGCAACATTTGCCATATTTTGGAATTTTTCTGTATAAGCCATTCTATCTCTCTGAATAAAAGTGAATCCGTACTAGTCTCTCTCGGCAAGACTGTGTCTTATTTCCAAGTATATAACAATTTCGCCACAAAATTTAGAGCAAAGAATGGCTTTAACGTAGTTTGTTATCTGACAAAATATTACAAGCTTGTTTATTTTCTTATGATAATGTCAGGGTATTGCTTTGAACTCATCGTACATAAGCCACGCACTTTCAAAGAGTACACGATGACTTAATCGACTATTTTAGAATTTTTTCGACAAATAATAGAGCGTCTCAGTATAACTTTCAGTGTTGAAACTTATAATCGATTTTTCCTGCTAATATAATAGGTTTTAATCGTTGGATAAGATTGCTGTGTTTCTCTAAAATATAATCAGTCGCTTAAAATGATGCCTTCAATAAACTAAAGAGAATGTCAGCATTAATCAATATTACCGTTAAACTAATATAAACAAATTATTATGGTGATAGGGTGATGGTGATAAAGCAGCGTTAGATAGTTTTGATTACCTTGTTTGTAATTAATGCTAAAGTATTGAAAATAAAGTTATTAAGCACAATTATTTGATGAATCAAGGAGTTGAGTATGAGTGATAAACCTAAATTAACAACCACAGGTGGTGCACCGGTACCAGATAATCAGAATGTAATGACAGCCGGACCTCGTGGCCCGATGTTGATGCAAGATGTATGGTACTTGGAAAAGATGGCACATTTTGATCGTGAGGTTATTCCTGAGCGTCGTATGCATGCCAAAGGTTCGGGTGCCTATGGTACTTTTACTGTGACCCATGATATTAGCCATTATACTAAGGCCAAAATATTTTCTGAAATAGGCAAAAAAACAGAGCTATTTGCTCGATTTTCAACCGTCGCCGGAGAACGAGGCGCGGCTGATGCTGAACGAGATATTCGTGGTTTTGCACTTAAATTTTATACAGAAGAAGGTAACTGGGATTTAGTTGGCAACAATACCCCAGTATTTTTCATTCGCGATCCACTCAAATTTCCTGACTTAAATCATGCTGTAAAGCGTGATCCACGAACTAATATGCGAAGTGCACAGAATAATTGGGACTTTTGGACCTTGTTACCAGAAGCATTGCATCAAGTGACTATTGTAATGAGTGACCGTGGTATACCGCGTAGTTATCGTCATATGCACGGTTTCGGTAGCCATACCTTTAGTTTTATTAGTACTGATAATCAACGTTTTTGGGTCAAGTTTCACTTTAGAAGTCAGCAAGGTATTGAGAACTTAACTGATCAAGAAGCAGAAATATTGGTTGGTCAAGATCGTGAAAGTAATCAAAAAGATCTGTATGAAAGTATCGAAAAGGGTGATTTTCCGCGTTGGAATATGCAGGTACAAATCATGCCTGAACTAGAGGCTGATACCTACGATGTCCATCCTTTTGACTTAACTAAAGTATGGCCACATAAAGATTACCCGCTTATCGATGTTGGTGTTTTTGAGCTTAACCAAAATCCAGAAAATTACTTTGCAGAAGTTGAGCAATCCGCTTTTAATCCTGCGAGTGTGGTGCCAGGAATAAGTTTTTCACCTGACAAGATGTTACAAGGCCGTTTATTTTCTTATGGGGATGCTCAGCGTTATCGCTTAGGGGTTAATCATGCACAGATCCCCGTTAATAAACCACGTTGTCCTGTACACAGTTACCATCGAGATGGTGCGATGCGGGTAGATGGTAATTATGGAAGTACAAAAGGCTATGAACCCAATAGCTTTGGTGAATGGCAAGAACAGCCTGATACGAAAGAACCGCCATTAGCGATTAGTGGTTCTGCCGACCATTGGAATTATCGTGAAGATGATGCTGATTATTACAAGCAACCTGGTGACTTATTCCGTCTGATGACGCCTGAAAAGCAACAAGTATTGTTTGAAAATACTGCTCGATCAGTGGGCGGTGCTGATATGGAAGTGCAAAAGCGCCATATCCGTAATTGTCTAAAAGCAGACCAAGCATATGGCGAAGGTGTTGCTAATGCCTTGGGCATATCATTAGATGATGTTAGTTAATTAAATTCGATTCTTTTATGCTCTGACCCAATCGCTTTCGGGTCAGAGCATTAGGCTTTGAGTACTAACAAACTACCGGCGATCATGACCATGCTAGCGGCAAGGCGTCGCATAATGTGTTTTTCGTTGAAGATGCGATAGCCAAGAAATACTTGTAACACCATGCCGAGTTGGAAGAGTGCCAGAGAATAAGCAATGAGGAGTTGTGAGAATACAATCATAGTCATGTATTGCATTAAAAAAATAAGGCTACCCAGATAGATGAATTGGGAAAGACTATTTTTAGATTGTGCTAAGTCACGCTTAAAATTATCTTTCAAAAATACGGTATGAGCGATGATGGCCATTGGCAAACCAATTAAACACCAAAATACAGTGGTCGCTAAGGCATCACCTAAAACCACAGCTTGTTTGAGTGGCAAGGTGCCAATTGAAAATAGCACAATGGATAGAAAACGATATTGCACGCCTTTTTCTAACAACAAATATCGTAATCTACTTGAATTGAGATGGCCACTGGCTGGAAATAGAAAATAACTGCCCAAAACAATAATGCCTACGCCGATAAAGCCTTGCAGGTTAGGTATCTCACCGATAAATATTATCGCTAAAAGCATAGAAATAACAACTTTATAGGCGTTGAGTGGCCCAAATACAGATAAGTCTGTTTTTGATAGTGACATGACTAAAAATAGGGTGCCAGCCATATCAAGTAAAGCAGCAAAGAAAATATTTATCCAAAAGTTAGTGCTAAGTTCTGAAGGCGTTAATGCCAACAGGAGCGGTAAACAGATAATGCTCAACACCAGATAGGATGCCATGACAATAAAAAATGGGTGCAGTCCTTGATGAGCTAGTTTTTTCTGGAAGACATTGGCAAATGACGAAAAGACTAATCGTCCCAAAACAACCAGTAATTCCACTTATTGGTGTTCTGCTGATGTGTGCTGGTCGGTTTGATAAGCATTATTTTCATCTAGCTGATAACTTGTGAAAATGCTGTATTTACCCTCTTTGTTAAATTGAAATACGTTAAAGTTATCTTTGCGTTCACCCATTTCCATGCCGGGCGTACCAACAGGCATTTGTGGCACGGATAAGCCTGCTATATCTGGTCTTTCGGCGAGTAGGCGGCGAATATCAGCGGCAGGTACATGGCCTTCAATAACATAACCTTCAATAATCGCGGTATGGCAAGAAGTCATCTGCTTAGGCAGGTGGACAGCTTCTTTAACACTTGCCATATCAGGGGTCAGTATATCCAGTACATTGAACTTGTTTTCCTCCAAATGGCTTATCCACTTATGGCAGCATTGGCAGTTAGGATCGCGATACACTTTGATATCCTCGTTGCTTGTTTCAGTGGCAAAGCTGCTGAATGAGAATAGCTGTATTAGTAAAAATAAATAAATTTTCATGGAACCTCGTGGTCTATACTAAATTTCGTTGTCTGATTTTAAAATAAGCATCATATATTCGAAAGCCTGATGCAATTTATTAAGATCTTCTGATGTCACCTTTGCATTTTTATCTTGATGTTTAATCATGATATTAGTGGCGATCATATGCATACTTTCATGTGTTTGTTCTAATTTTTGAAGCCAATCCTCATTAAAAAGTTGTTCATTGCGCGCGCGTTTTAGCCAAGCGCCATGGTGGCACTGTCTGGGGTTCATTAGAGGCCATGCTGCGTTATCTTTAGAGGAAGCACTTTGTTTACGTTTAAAGGTCTCATACCAATGGTGCGTGGCGAGCAGCATTAATTTTATTTTAGTTTCTTTAGGTGTTAGTTTTTGAGCACTACCGCTTATCCATTGTTGATTAGGTTGGTAGTTTTTTAACCAATTTGGAAACGCCTCGGCGGGCAATGGGCGTGAAATTTCGTAACCTTGTGCTGCATGACACCCCATGAGCAATAAAGTAGCACCATGGTCAGCTGTTTCTACACCTTCAGCAATAACTGTACGGCTAAAGGAATCAGCTAAGCCAATAATACCTTCAATAATGGCGTAGTCACTAGGATCGTCTAACATATCACGAATAAAGCTTTGGTCTATTTTGATAGTATTTACGTGTAAAATTCGTAAGTGGGTGAGTGATGAATATCCCGTGCCGAAGTCATCAAGCGCAATATTCACATTGAGCAATTCGCGACAGGTTTGGATAATGCTACGGATGGTTTCTAGATCGCCTAAAGCACTACTTTCAAGAATTTCTAATTGAAAATGATGTGGTTCAATAGCTGGGTGACGTAGTAGGGCTTCATTAAGTTCAGTAATGAAAGATGAAGATTGCAGATGAGCAGAAGAAATATTGACACTCACTTCGAGTTCAATACCTTGCTTTTTCCATAACTCAGCTTGGTGTAGTGCAGTATTGATAACCCAGTCACCCAGCTCGATCTCAAGAGGAGTACCGTCAAGCAGGGGTAAAAATGATAAAGGTGGAATGATCCCTTTTTCCGGATGAAGCCAACGAATTAAAGCTTCAACACCAAAAACATACCCCGTTTTCATATTCACTTTCGGTTGGTAATAAAGACAAAACTCATTGTTCTCTAATGCGAGTTTAATTTCCTGTAACTTAGAGTATTGGGTAATTATTTTTTGATCATCTCCAGCATTAAATAGGCGATAATTATTTTTCCCTGCTAGTTTTGCTTGGTACATAGCCTGATCAGCATGACGAATTAAGGTGTCAATATCAGCATCATCATACGGGTAAATCGTAGTGCCACTGGAGGCACTGATATGATGCGTTTCTTCCGCAATTAAATATGGCTGCGCGAGAGAACGATGAATGCGGTTTAGCAGGGCTTTGCATTGCTCGATGGATTCAAAGTTAGACAGTAGCAATGCAAACTCATCGCCACCCTGACGGGAAACGGTATCTTCATCTCTTAGAGCAAGTTTCAGGCGGGTTGCTACTTCAATTAATAATTGGTCACCAACATCATGACCATAGTTATCATTGATAGGTTTGAAATTATCTAAGTCGAGAAAACAAACGGCTAGTAAGGTACCGCTACGTTTACTGTGAGCAATTGACCTTTCAAAGCGATCAGCAAACAAGGCGCGATTTGGCAACTTAGTGAGCAGATCATAATGCGCCATAAGTTCAAGCGATTGTTGTTGCTCTTTAATGTCGGTAATGTCTGAAAATAGGCCGATATACTGATGGGGTTGACCTGTGTCATCTAATAACGATGAAATGGTGAGCTGTTCTGCATAGAGTTGACCATTTTTTTTACGATTCCAAACCTCGCCTTGCCAATGACCTAGCGTCGTAACGGATTGCCACATCGCCATATAAAATTCAGTACTGTGTTTGCCTGAGCTGAGAATATTAGGATCTTTCCCTATGACTTCTTCACGACTATAGCCGGTAATATCAGAAAACATCGGGTTAACAGTGATAATCTTACCTAGCGAATCGGTTACTATAATGCCTTCACGGGCGGCATTAAATACACGTGATGATAACTGTTGTACCTCATCAGCTTGTTTGTGCTCAATCACAACGGCAGCGAGTTGTGCCGCTGATTCAATTAGTTGTAATGATTCTTCTGAAGGCGATGTTGGCTTATGGTGGTAGATGGCGAAAGTGCCTAACAATTTATTATTGCTGCCGATGATAGGTTCTGACCAGCATGCACCCAAGTTGGACTCGCTAGCGATTTCTGTATAGTTGGCCCAATAGGGATGAGACTGAATATCTTCGACAATAACGCGTGTTCGGGTAAATGCCGCTGTACCGCAACTGCCTAGGCTATGTCTTATTTCAAGACCATTAATCGCTTCATTATAACGATCTGGCAAGTGGGGGGCCGCCCCGAGTATTAAGTGTTTACCTTCCGCATCTACCAGTAAAATACTACATGATGCTTCGGTTTCAATTTGTTCTATCGCCAGTACTATAGATTCTAAAATAGTGCTAAGGGCCTTACCTTGGACCAGTTGTTCAAGTACCTCATTCCGCGAGTTTAACTCAATGGTTTGTTGTCCAATGACTCGATTTAAGCGATGGGATAGTCGCCTTAGCAAGAGTAATACAAATAATTCAATGAATAAAAACACTGCAATAGCATAATAAATAGTGGTTTTAAGTTGCTTGTCTAAGAGAAGGTAGCGATCAGTTATATCTCGCCAGATGACAATTTGGCTGTTATCAGATTGAGCTGTGTCCTCGCTGTCTAAGTAATCGGCTAGAGGCTTGATTGAGTAGAGGTAAGTGCGATTATTGAGTGTGCGTATTTCGACATCAATCGTTGAGTTTTGATGATTGATGTGATGGTGATCGGCTATGATGGTTATTAATGACTTTATCTGGTCGCTAGTTGTTTCTGCTATTACTAAGCCACTGATTACTGAAGTATTGTGTAGATCTTGTTGCAGAATATTCGACCATGCTTTTATAGGCGTCTTGTTTTCATCTAACAATACGGCAGCATTAATATTAAATTCTGAAGTGAGACTTTTAAAAATAAAAGAAAACTTCTTACCTGCTTGAGCATCAATATCGGAGTGGTGATTACTGTCTAGATGAGTTTGACTAGATTGATAGGCGATATCAAACGCTGAAAAATAGTTTTGGGCGAGCCGTTGCTCTTCTTCGTGTAAGTTATGCTTAGCTTGCGTGTAGCTCAGCGTAACCGCAGCACTTACAATTATTGCAAGCAATATACTCAATATAATAAAAAGGCGATGCCTTAATAAAAAAGTCATAGTGGTGGTCGTTATGGATATTCGACTAGAATTTCTTCTTTGGGCGACTGCTTTTCAACATATTCAAGTGCAGTAATAATGGCTTTTTCATTGTTAGGATCAATGGGTTCAGGTAAATAAGAAATACTGATGCCATGAGCACTTAACGACGCTAATTGTTCCGAGGATAGCAAATCATTATTAACCCATAAGTCAGCCTTATCTTCTAGAATATCGTTTTTTGCTTCAGCAAACCCTTCTTGAGTAAAAATAAGATAGATCATAATTATTTTCCGATAGCTAAATAGGCTTTTTCAGAGATGTCAGACCAAGCATCATCCTTTTTTCGGAAGGCTTGATAAGCATCATATACGCGTTTGAACTTTGGGTCATTAGCGGCTTCTTCTGCAAGTGTTTCATCGGTCAATGTTTTTAGCCTTGCTAACACATCATCTGGAAAACGATGAAGATGAACCTCGGGGCGATTTTTTAATTCTTGTAATGCAGAAAGATTTTTTTCTTCCATTTCAGATAACATCCGCACATTTTCCGCCATTGCGGCATTACTTACAATCGCTTGTAAATCAGCGGGCAATGTATCCCACGCTCTTTGATTGATAGTGAGTTCTAGCACTGAGCCTGGCTCATGCCAGCCGGGATAATAGTAATGTTGAGCAGCAGTATATAAACCTAAACGCTGATCATGGAAGGGGCCAATCCACTCGGTGGCATCAATCGTATTACGTTCTAATGCGGTATAAACCTCAGCGCCAGCTAATAACACGGGATTACCACCTGCTTTGGCGAAAACTTTACCGCCTAGGCCAGGAATACGCATCTTTAACCCTTTGATATCAGCCAAAGAGTTAATTTCTTTATTAAACCAGCCTCCCATCTGCACACCAGTATTACCAAGAGGGAAGGGTATAACATGAAAAGGTTTATACACTTCGCGCCATAATTCTAAGCCGCCACCACTATAGAGCCATGCATTCATACCGCGTGCAGTCATACCAAAAGGTACAGTCGAGAAAAATTGTGCTTCAGGAACTTTGCCCGCCCAGTAATAGGCACTGCCATGACCCATTTCAACGGTACCTTGTGAGACGGCATCAAACGTTTGTAATGCTGGAATGAGTTCCCCTCCCGCATAGACTTTAATATTTAGTCGGCCATTGGACATTACTTGGATGTTTTTAGCAAAACGTTCAGCCCCTTCTTGTATAACGTGAAAGCCGGGTGGCCAGGCGGTGACCATTTTCCAGTTATAGATTTTACTGTTATCAATAGCTTTTGCTGTATTACTACTGCTTTCTTGTTGATTGCATGCTGTGAGTAAACTACTTAAAGCAATAATGAATAAGACTAAATAACTTTTCATATGTTTTTCCTAATTAACTTCTAACTACATTTATCTTTCGGCTTTGTAGCTTGGACTTTAGTCCAACAGCCTAGGTTGAAACGGAGTCTACGTCTTTTCTAGATTGGCATAAGCGAGCACTAGCCACTTGCTGCCTGCATGTTTAAAGTTGACTTGGACACGAGCACTTTTGCCAGAACCTTCAGTATCAAGAACAACGCCAGGACCAAATTTTTGATGATGTACCGCTTGTCCGGGATTAAAGCCGGTTTCATTGCCTTTATTGGTATGTTTAGGTGCGGTAAAGCTTGAATTACCACTACTTACCACCGTTTTTCGTGCTCGGACTTCTTCAATGCGCTCTGCGGGGATCTCTTTTAAGAAACGCGATGGCGATGGCATCATGCTCTGGCCATACAGGAAGCGTGATTCGGTATTTAATAGATATAGTTTCTCTCTGGCTCGCGTCATACCCACATAACAGAGGCGGCGTTCTTCGGCGAGTCGACTAGGATCATCACTGGTTTTTTGACCGGGAAATAAACCTTCTTCCATGCCGACCATAAACACCACGGGAAACTCTAAACCTTTAGCTGAATGTAAGGTCATCAGTTGCACACAATCTTCCCATTGATTAGCTTGGTTTTCACCTGCCTCAAGAGCAGCATGAGATAAAAAGGAATCGAGTAGCGGCATATCTTCTGCTTCATCTGAAGGTTCGAAGGTACGAGTGGCATTGATCAGCTCATCTAAGTTTTCAATTCGACCTTGACCTTTTTCTGACGTATCTTTTTCATGATGTAAACGTAAGCCGCCTTCCTCTATGACTAAGGAAGTAAGTTCATGTAGAGGCAGATCTGGATCTTCAGGTGTCAGTGAATCAATAAGCGTTAAAAAACCAACTAAGGCATTGCCTGCGCGGGCGGCAAAAAATTTAGCATTAATTAAATCAACGGCAGCTTGCCACATGGTTTGATTATTTTCGCGTGCATGTTGGCGTAATTGAGTCAGCGTTGCGGCGCCGATACCACGGGTTGGTGTATTCACGACGCGTTCAAATGCTGCATCATCATTACGGTTTGCCACTAAACGTAAATAGGCTAAAACATCTTTGATTTCGGCGCGATCAAAGAAGCGTAAACCACCATAAACCCGATAGGGCATATTGGCTTGCATTAAGGCTTCTTCAATAATGCGTGATTGCGCATTAGAGCGATATAACACCGCATTTTCAGCGCGTTTACCGCCTTTATCAACCCATGTTTTAACTTGTTGTACTAAGTAGCTCGCTTCATCACGTTCGTTATAAGCATTATAAAGTTGAATGAGCTCGCCATCAGCGCCATCAGTCCACAGTTCCTTGCCTAAACGTTCGCTATTATTGGCAATGACGGCATTAGCTGCCGCTAGGATATTGCCTGTAGAACGGTAGTTTTGTTCTAGTCGAATCGAACTCGCATCTGCATAATCTTTGTGAAACTTTTGAATGTTTTCAATTTTTGCACCACGCCAACCATAGATGGATTGATCATCATCACCCACGATAAATAAATTACCCGTATTGCCGGCGAGTAATCGTAACCAGGCATATTGAATGGCATTGGTATCTTGAAACTCGTCGACTAAAATCTGTTGAAAGCGTTGTTGGTAATTGGCCAGAATATCGGGACGTTTGAGCCACAATTCATGACTTCGCAGTAATATCTCACCAAAATCAATCACCCCAGCACGTTGGCAGGCTTGTTCGTAGGCCAGATATATTGCCGACATTTTTTGAGAATAAGGATCGTTGCCTACTTGGACGTGCTGAGAGCGTAAACCTTCATCCTTTTGGCCATTGATAAACCACTGCGCTTGCTTGGGTGGCCATAAGGTCTCATCAAGCTCCATGGCGCGGATAATACGTTTCAACATGCGCAACTGATCATCACTGTCGAGAATTTGAAAACTTTGTGGTAAGTCGGCTTCTTTCCAATGGGCTCGTAATAAACGATGGGCTAAACCATGGAAGGTGCCAACCCACATACCACCGATAGGATAACCAAGACTATCTTCAATTTTGCCGCGCATCTCTTTAGCGGCTTTATTGGTGAAGGTTACGGCAAGGATATTGGCCGGCGATAAACCTTCAGCCTGAATAAGCCAAGCGATGCGATGAACTAATACACGTGTTTTGCCACTGCCAGCGCCAGCTAAAATTCGGGCATGACCTAGCGGCGCGGCGACTGCTTCACGTTGGGGTTTATTGAGGCCATCAAGTAATTCAGAAACATCCATTCAGATTTTTTACTGCGTTAGACTCGGTCTAAATAATGCCAACCTAACTCATCCTAATTACTGTCTGCATAGTGGGAAGGAAGATCCGATGATTGAATTATTTGTCGCAAGTTTTAGGTTAGGTATAAAACAGAAAAACACCGGACATGATTACCATGACCAGTGTTTTAATGATTTAACATTTTAGATTAAGTATCCCTACAGTGTAGGAATCACTTAATATTTTAGATATTACTATCTAAAAATGCAGCAAGTTGTGATTTAGTTAATGCGCCGACTTTAGTCGCTTCAACTTCGCCACCTTTGAATAACATAAGGGTAGGAATACCACGGATGCCATAACGAGGTGGTGTTTCTGCATTTTCATCAATATTGAGTTTGCATACTTTTAATTTACCAGCGTATTCAGCAGCAATTTCTTCCAAAATAGGGGCAATCATTTTGCATGGGCCGCACCATTCAGCCCAGTAATCGACTAATACAGGTAAGTCAGATTGCAGTACTTGGCTTTCAAAACTGCCATCAGTCACTTGGGTGACGTTTTCGCTCATGTTTTATCTCCAGTGGTATATAAAGTATTGGAAGGCTATACTCACATTCCAATATTGAATGACATTTTTTCCTATCATCAAAGGTAATGCAAGTATTTCTATGAGTGCACATCTAACAAAACAAGCTTTTTCGACGTTACCTTTACATGAAACACTTCAAGGTGGCTTACGTAGCGCGGGATTTGAGTTTTGCACGCCTATTCAAGCACAATCTTTACCTTTGCTGTTAGCTGGACAAGATGTAGCAGGGCAGGCGCAAACTGGAACGGGCAAAACGATCGCTTTTCTATTGGCGACTTTTCAACGCTTATTGACGACAGAACCCCCTAAAAATTGGGATGGTAAACAACCTCGTGCATTTATTTTAGCGCCTACACGAGAACTCGCAAATCAAATTGCTAAAGATGCGATATTACTCAACAAAGATGCCAATTTGCGCATTGTTGTGGCTTATGGCGGCAAAGATTATGAAAAGCAAAAAACAGCGATTACCGACGGCGTTGATATTTTAATTGGTACGCCAGGTCGATTATTGGATTATCACAAACAACATGTCTTTAATCTGAAATCTATTCAAGCCGTGGTGTTGGATGAAGCAGATCGTATGTTTGATTTAGGCTTTATTAAAGACGTACGTTATTTCTTGCGCCGTGTTCCTGCTCCCTCAGAACGTTTAGGTATGTTGTTCTCCGCAACCTTGAGTTATAAAGTAACCGAGCTTGCTTATGAGCATATGAATAACCCTGAAAAGGTCGAAATAACAGTCGCTAGAGTAGAGGGTAACCGCATTGAAGAAACGGTGTATTACCCTGCTAATGATGAAAAAATCCCCTTATTATTGGCGATTATTAAACGCTTAGATCCACCACGCGGCATTGTCTTTGTTAATACCAAGCGTGCAGCTGATAGGGTGTGGGGCTACTTAGAAGGTAATGGTCATAAGGCCGCATTATTATCTGGTGATGTGCCACAGAAAAAACGTGAAAGTCTCTTAAAGCACTTTCAAGATGGCGAATTTCCATTTTTAGTGGCCACCGATGTTGCTGCTCGCGGTTTACATATTCCTGAAGTGAGTCATGTGTTCAACTATGATTTGCCACAAGATGTAGAAGATTATGTGCATCGTATCGGGCGTACTGCGCGAGCAGGGGCCAGCGGAATAGCGATTACCTTTGCCTGTGAAGACTATGCATTTTCTCTGCCTGATATAGAAACCTACATTAAACATAAACTGCCTGTTGCGACGGCATTAGATGAAATATTAGAACAACCTCAACCCGCAAAAAGACCAGAAAAAAGACCCGCACCACCGATGCGTAAAAAACAAGGTGATAGTGCTAAACGCTCATATCCACCAAGACGTAAGTCTGCTAATAATGGCTAATTGGGTACATTATTAATGCAGATCAATAGTGCCCATCTTGCCTCCATCTATCCTCCGAAGCTATTAGAACTACAGGATAATACTCGCAAGCCGGTCACCATTGATGTTAAAGCTAGTGTGGAATTTGATGCTGATCTGAACAGCCCATCTTCCACTAAAATTGTGCCGCCCAACCAAGCTGCGATTAGGGTTAATGATCAACAGCAAGCACAGTTGGTGCGTTTTTTTTCTGTGAATGACTTATCTTCACCTATGACGAGTATTGATACACCTTCTCAAGCCAGCTATGCTAAATTGCCTAATGGCGTACAGCAATATTTACAGGTGGCGGCCACTAGTCTTGAATTTCAACAAAGTTTATTAGATGAAACTGTTTAATTTTATTATTATTGCGCTGTGTTTAAATCTATCAGCTTGCACTGGTAGCACGTTACCTAATCAGAAAGTTGCAGCCGTTAACTCAGAAGACGCTAGTATTGCCCGCTGGGGGAAAAGCGATATGGATGAGGTGATCGAGTTCCATCAGCGGGCTGCGATGAAAAGCTTGAAAGCATTGATGGTGAAGTTATATCACCGTAATCCTAAAGGTCGACATGATGCTAAGCTCAGAACGATAGAAGCGAGTGTAAACCTGACTTTTTCACGTTCAAATAATTATTATCCACAATGGGAATCATTCAAAGCGACAGATATAGTGCGGATTGCATTAGATGAAAGCTATCAAGGCAGTGATCGTGTCTTACCGTTTATTGTCGGTTTACGAAAAATGATCATGGCATCGTATGATAACCATACTGAGTTTTTTTATTTAACCAATATCGATGCCCAAAAACTTTATAACAGTGCTAGAAATATTGAGATTGCAGCATGGATGTTGGCTGAAAACCGTGATGTGCTCGGTAGATTATTATTGTTGAGTGATAGTTTGGAGCAGGAAAATCGTAATCTAAGTTACCAACGTCTTATAGGCCAGCTTATTGCAACGCAAGACAATTTAGCGACGATAATGGCGCATAAATCAGGACGATTAATAAAGAATATCGTCGTTACAGCCGCTTCGATGGTTTTTTTGCCCATATAATAATGAACAGGTTACTGGAAAGGGCTTTTAAATTATTAGAATGGATTTGAAGTCGATGCTATAAGCGTTGAAATAATGTTGTGATAATTTAACCTTAATTATAGTTGCTTGATAACTAAAGATACAAAGTGAAAAAAGCTGAGTGTATTATTTTGATATTTTTTACGGTTTTAAACGAAGGATAATATGATAAAAATAATCCATATTATGGTATTAACGCTGTTTATTTCTGCTTGTAATGATTCAGATACACCGAAAGAAGTTGGCAAAGATCATGTATGGAAAGAACAAGCGGATATGATCGACAAAGCAAAAAATGTTGAGCAGTTATTGAATGACGCTGCGATTAAGCAACAGGAAAAAATTGATCAGAAAATCAATCAATAACGAAAAAGAAATAGGTCATTCACCCAATATCGTGTGTTTAGTTAATGTAGGATTAGCGAAACGGTAACCTGCGGCTTGACTCATAAATAGTTTCTTTAATAAACCCTGTTTATTAACGGTTTGTAGACCAAATCGTCTTGTCCACCGGATAGGCGCTATGTCACTGCCAAATACCCGTTTGAATGCATCCATAGTCAGTTGCATGATGAGATTGTCGGCTTTGCGACGACGCTGATATTTATTAAGCGTATGTAAACTGCCAATATTGCGACCTTTACCATGTGCTTCCAATACAATTTCAGCCAAAGTTGCAGCATCTAATAAACCTATATTTACACCTTGCCCCGCAAGGGGATGAATGGTGTGAGCGGCATCACCTACAAGCGCAAACCCTACATCAACATAATGATCGGCATGGCTAAGTTTGAGTGGGAAGCTGGCTCTTCGGCTGACATTAGTAATATCACCCAAGGTAGATTCAAAGGCTTTGCTCAATACTTGCTTGAAACGTTCATCATCAAGCTGGCAGAGTAATTCAGCCTCTTCGGTAGAATTTGACCAAACAATCGAACATTGATGTGGATCCGCTAAGGGTAAAAAAGCTAATGGCCCTTCAGGAAGAAAACGTTGACGAGCCGTTTTATTATGGGCGAGTTCGGTAGTGACGGTACATACCACGGCGGTTTGTTGATAGTCCCAACCTTGACTAGCAATGCCTGCCCACTCGCGTAAGTGAGATTGAGCGCCATCAGCAGCCACAATTAAATCGGCCGTTAATACTTTGCCATCTTCTAAAACAAGTGTATTACCAGTACGAGATATGGGCTTTGCTGGGCAGAGAAAATCAATATTAGCTATTTGGCGACATCGAGCAAGACAAGCTTGCTGCAAGTGACGGTTTTCGATGATGTGACCCAACAAGGGTTCGCCAATGTCGGCACTGTCAAAATGTAATGAGCTAGCAGCCGTTTCCCATACTTTCATATCGGTAAAGCTGCTTATTCTATTGGGTATTAATTGTGGCCAGATGTTTAAATTTTTCAATAACATCTCACTGGCGCGCGTTAAGGCACTGACCCGTAATTCTGGTTGATCGTTTTCTGCAATTAACGCAGTTTGATATGCTTCGACCAAAGCTACTTTAATGTTTGATTGCTCAGCTAAAGCAACGGCAAGTGTTGCGCCGACCATGCCGCCGCCAACAATGATGACATCATAGTGAGAACTCATAAGGGAATACCTCGTGCTAGTCGTGGCTGTTTTCTATCTAAGCCCATGCTTTTTTGTGCTAACCAATGTTTAGCTGGTGGTAAGGCATCAACAATGCTTAATGCTGCACCACGACAATGACCAAGTATGGGATTATTGTTACTGAATAAATGGACTAGGTGACTTGTAGCCTCGATGACATTATCCTGATCTTGCTGTCGCCATTGTTGATAGTCGTGTAATAAGCGAGCATCACCGCAGTCTTTATTGGACGTTGTATTGACAAGGACATCAGCTAAAGCGGCGACATCGCGTAAGCCAAGATTGAAACCTTGACCGGCGATAGGGTGCAAGCTGTGTGCGGCATTGCCAATCAACACAAGCCGTTGTTGTACGGGTTGGTCAGTCTGCATGAGTTTTAAGAGATAATGATGACGTTGTCCGACGCGTAAAAATGATCCTAGTCGATAACCAAAGCGATCTTGTAGTTGGCTTAAAAAATCGTGTTCAGTAGCATTAAGTAAGGCGACTTCATCGCCAGTTCTGACAGTCCAGACCAGACTACAGCGATTATCTGACATCGGAAGTAATGCAATCGGACCCGTATCCGTAAAACGCTCAAATGCCTTGCCGTTATGTGGGCGTTCAGTAGTGATATTAGCGGTGATCGCAATTTGCTGGTAATCGTGTTCCAGCGCACCCAGTTTAAGTAGGTGACGGATGGTTGACTGCCCGCCATCAGCAGCAACCAATAATTTAGTGGTGATTGTTTGATTAGACTCTAACTTGAGTTCAACAAAATCATCATGTTGTTGTAATGCTTTAACACGGTCAGGACAGATGAGTGACAGATTATCTTGTTTAGATAAAGCCGAGTACAACACCTGCCCCATCGCACGGGCTGTAATGACCTGACCTAATGCAGGAACCTGTTCATTGACAGCAGATAAACGTGTGACACCGAAATGACCACGCTCAGAAACATGAATGTGACGAATGGCTGTGCTGTGCTGAGCGAGCTGTGGCCAAACTCCCATGCTCTCAAAAATACGTTGTGAACCATAGGCAAGGGCAATGCCACGATCGTCATAACTTGGTTGTTGTATTGCGTCATTAGCTACGGCCTCAATAACAGCGATCTGTAGACCACTGTTTTTTAATGCGATCGCTAAGCTAGCCCCGACCATGCCGCCACCTACAATAATCAGATCATAGTTCGTATCACAGGTCATTTTGGTTCCTTCAGCGTTTTGTCGCTGCCATCAAGGCTTCGATTTCATTCACTTCTTTAGGTGCCGCTTTACTTAATACATCATGGCCCGTTTTGGTAACAAGTACATCATCTTCAATTCGAATACCAATAAAGTGCCATTTTTTGGCGACATGTGCAGGATCGCGGATATACAAACCGGGTTCAACGGTGAGTACCATGCCGGGTTCTAATACTCGCCATTCACCGCCGACTTTATAGTCGCCGACATCATGCACATCCATGCCTAACCAATGGCCAGTACGGTGCATATAAAACTCGCGATAATCTTCATTCTCAATTAATGATTCAAGCTCGCCTTTGAGTACACCTAAATTAAGCAAACCTTCCGTTAAAACGCGAACGGCAGTTTCATGTGGTTGATTCCAATGGTTACCGGGCTTAACCTCTGCAATGGCCGCTTTTTGAGCATCTAAAACGACGTTGTACAGCGCTTTTTGGGCTGGAGTAAATTTGCCATTTACGGGGAATGTACGGGTAATATCGCCAGCATAATTTTTATATTCAGCACCGGCATCAATAAGTAATAAATCATTATTTTTTAAACGATGATTATTCTCGATGTAATGCAATATGCAGCCATTTTCGCCACCACCGACGATGGAAGGATAGGCGGGTGAATGACAATCATTCTTCATAAACTCGTGAATAATTTCAGCCTCGACTTGATATTCCCAGTGACCCACTTGGGTGAATTGCATGGCGCGAATATGAGCGTGTGCAGAAATTTCTGCCGCGGTACGCAGGGCTTTTATTTCGGCACTACTTTTGAATAAGCGTAGTTCATTTAAGCAATGTTCTAACTCGATAATTTCGGTCGGTGAATGTTTGCCTTGACGTGATGCTTTTCGTAGATGGTTCATCCAACCGACGATCCGCTGATCAAAACTGGGTAGATTACCCATGGTGTAGAAAACCTGTTCCTTGCCTTCCATTAAGCCTGGTAAAATATCATCCAGATCGGAAATGGGATAAGAGTCATCTGCCCCATAGAACTCAACCGCACCTTCTTGACCCGCACGATATCCATCCCATATTTCTTTTTCAAGATCACGTTCGCGGCAAAATAATAAATATTCACCCTGTGGGCGGCCAGGTACGATAACGATTACCGAGTCTGGTTCTTCAAAGCCGCTAAGGTAATAAAAATTACTATCGCTACGATAAGGAAAATCTACGTCACGGTTACGGACAGCAACGGCTGCATTAGGGAGTACAGCAATACTGTCTGGTCCCATCATGGCCATGAGTTGTTGACGATGTTTAGCAAATTGTTTTTTATTCATATTAATGTTCAGTTATATCTTCTAATTGTGTGACAGGTTGTAGTTCACCATGCAATAAAAACAAGCCCATACGCAAATATTCCACTAATTCTTCAAAATTAGATTCGTCTTCTTCGTTCTCATCAAGGTCCGCTTCACGGATCTGGCTAATATTAATGACGTCTGTAATATATTCTTTACTCTCGGCAGATAATTCCGTTTCATCGGTTAGTCCAGAAACGCCTAAACCAAAAATAAGCCCTTGGCACCAGTTGGTCATTGAAGCTAAGCGCGAAGGCAAAGATGCATTGTCATCAGCAAGATCGAGTTGCAGATCAAAATCAAGACTATTTAGCGATTGTATGGTGTCGTCGAATAAAATTGTTAAATCAAGTAAATCATCTTCACTTGGCGCATAGTCGACAAAGATTTTTTTATGCCAATTTGCGCGGTTTGCTTCAGCATCCATACATAACAAGCCGCATAATGCGCCTTGTAACTCAGCGGCACTGCTAGGGCCATCGTCATTCGATTCGTCGGGAGATGTGGATGGAAAATATAATTCAGACATAATGATAGGACCTAAAGTTAAAATATTTATTATGGTCAGCTTGACCCCATTGGTAGGGCGCGACTATAGTTAGTGCATTATTTTTGCACAGCTAAGAACATATTAATGGAAAAGAGCGAAATTCAACAGTTGGAGCGAGACATCGAAGAGTTACTTCGTATATGTCGTCGTTCGCGTGAAGAGAATATGTTACTACGATCTCAGCAATCTGCATGGTTGCTTGAACGTACACAACTAATTGAAAAAACAGACCTTGCGCGTAACCGGATTGAAAAAATGATGGGTCGCCTGAAAGAATTGGATGATGAATTATGAGCTCTCCTGTTACGGTTAGTATCCTTGGTAAAGAATATCAAGTTGCCTGCCCTGCAAATGAAGAAGCTGCGCTGATTTCTTCGGCGCAAATGGTACATAAGAATATGGAAAAAATTCGAAATTCTGGGAAAATTATAGGTTTAGATCGTATTGCTGTTATTGCAGCGCTTAATTTAGCGCATGAACTGATTACACTTCAGAATAATCAAGGTAGTGGCATTGATGATATCAATAAAAGTATTTTGCAGATGAAAGATAGAGTTAGCGACTTTTTAGAAGAGGCGCGCCAACTTGAGTTATAAAAAAAGAAGATCTGAAAATAAAATAAGCGTATTATCAATTCAGTCCTGCGGTGTTCGATAGCGACAGCGTGTCTTGTGCCGATAAGCAAATTGCTCGGAGACTGATATGAGATTGGTGTGCAAGCCCACTTGATGGGAAGCCCGAAATTTTATTGATGTCACCACTTGAATCTCCTGGTTCAAGAACCTCGTTCGTAACGGCATCGCGGGCATTTATTACACATGCTGTAGTAAATATTACAGATACTTCCTCACATATAACGATCCCTCTCGTTTTAGAATTACTATTTTAATGATGTTATCTGTCTTGTTAAACAGGGCGCATATCAAATGAAACAGAATCAATTTTTAAAATTTGTCTTTGTAGCGCTTACTTAATTCGCATCCGTGAGCTGGTTTGACGCCGATAAAAATACTGAAGCCATCTGTGTTTTGACATTATTTAAATCATATTGATGAGCTGTGGTGAGTATTTTCAGGAGGAGATTAATTTTAGTTCTAGAATAATCATTCTGTGCATCATGCCAATACTGTGGACTACTTCGTTAGTCTACTTTTTTGTTAAGATGAATTACAATTTTTAATTGAATCTAACAATACAAGGAGTAGTCTCATGTCCGATTCTAAACGAATACAGCACGGTCAATATGCTGGTACTGAACGACGAAAAAAGCAGCGTAGAATTACTAAAGATCAGCGTGATATGATTAGGTTTGAAATTGATAAAGAAGATCGTCGCTCAGGAAATGAACGACGAAAATCAGCTACAGCTTGGGGTTCGAACGAGCCCATTTAAGTCATAATATTAGTAGCCTTAAATGCTGGTTACGGGAATATTATTATCCGTTAGGGGTTCAAAACCGTACCCGCCACCGCAATACAGTTTGGTTGGAGGTAAGCGTTTAAATGTGCATTTAAGTGTTACTCAGCAATCTCGCTCTCGATGATTTTTACATGCTCATTATTGTGAATAAAAACGCCTAGGTTTACGGCACTTAATTTAAGGCTAAGCAGCATCAGCAACATGTCACCATTTTTACGCTGAACGCGCACTACATGGCCTGCGACATCCCCTTTTTCAGATGTAACTTCATCGCCAAGATTGATGATGTTAGCGGTGTGTGCTTCGGCTTGGAACATCCGGCGACTGGGTGTGCCAAGATAATGCATGCGGGCCACAATTTCTTGGCCGGGATAACAGCCTTTTTTGAAACTAACACCGTTAACCAAATCAAGGTTAACTTGTTGAGGCGTAAATTGTTCTTTGGTTTCAGGCTGGATCATCGGTAGTCCGGCTTCTATATCGAGTAGTTCCCAGTCTGACTCAGTGGCCATGTGCCATTGTTGTTCAAGCAACTCTGTGGTGAAAGCCATTTTTTGAGTAGGTGAACCGATATATAAAAATCGTGGTTGTTTACCTGGATATTTGATCAGTACGCTATCGTCGTGTTCTGTGGCTTGATAGTCCACCTCGGGCAATACTCGCGATTTGATGACATCATTGGTGACGAGTGTTAATCCCATGCATGTCATATTATCGCTGACATCAGTAATCGTTACTTTAGAACGTAAGATATACATGCTGAGCCGTTGTTGTAAGCCTGCACACATAGTCTTAGGTAGTATCAATTGATAACCATTGCTACGGTGAAGTAGTAAAAATATAGCGAGCAAACGACCTTTAGGATTACACAATCCTGTGAGATGACTTTGATTAACGGCTAAAGCAGCAACATCATTAGTCAATAAGTTTTGTAACAAGCTTTGGGCATCTTCCCCCTCAACCTGTAATATGCCAAGTTGGCTCAATGGCATATAAAAAGAGTTTGCAAGTGCGTGTTCAGTTGGAGTCATAATGTACTTCAGTTTAGGTAATGTTAGCGTATTGTATATCACTTAAGTCTTTATACAGAATGGATTCCGTTTAATGAATAGTATGGTGATTGCTCCATCTAGAAAATTATTAGCTTATTTAATAATTACTCATAGTGTGATGTTAGTGACATTATTGAGCTTGCTAGCGGTAACATGGTGGTCATTATTGGCCTCAGCAGTATTGTTAGCGAGTTTTATCTATCATGCTCAGCAACATCAATGGTTAAAAGCCAAAAAGTCAGTTATCAGTATTGATTATATTGACGACGAAGGTTGGTCATTACATCATTTGGATGATACAGAGACGTTAGGACTCAATTTGACGAGCAGTTTTGTGACGCCTCAACTTGTCATTCTTTACTTCAACCATCATTACTTCTGGCAAAATGAGGTGATAACGCTAATCGACGATGCGGTTGATGCTGAGTTATTTCGGCAACTCCGAGTGTATTTAAAGTCGCCTAAAACTTTCCAGCAATAATGGTATCTACTACTGGTTGAGTATCATCGGTTTCTGGATAATCAAGTGTGTAATGTAAGCCACGACTTTCTTTACGTCGTAATGCCGAAGTAATAATTAACTCTGCAATATCGGCGAGGTTACGTAATTCTAATAAGTCACTGCTGATGCGATGCTGGCTATAATATTCTTCAATTTCTTGTTGTAATAACCTTAAGCGTAATTGTGCTTTATGTAAGCGTTCATTACTACGGACAATGCCCACATAATCCCACATAAAACGACGTAATTCGTCCCAGTTGTGACTGATAGAAATTGCTTCTTTTGCTGGCTGAACATGACTGGCATCCCAAGCAGGAATGCTCGGTACATTAGCTTTTGATAGTAAGTTTTGTTTAATATGCTGAGCGGCAGAACGGGCAAAAACCAAACATTCCAACAGTGAATTACTGGCCATCCGATTAGCACCGTGTAAACCGGTATACGCTGTTTCGCCAATGGCATAAAGCCCTGAAATATCTGTTTGGCCATTTAAGTTGGTCAGTAAACCCCCGCAGGTGTAATGTGCTGCAGGAACAACAGGGATCGGTTCCCGAGTCATATCAATACCAAATTCTAAACAACGCTGATATATGGTTGGAAAGTGGCTTTCAATAAACGCTTTTGGTTGATGGCTAATATCGAGATAGACACAATCATCACCCAGTCGTTTCATTTCATGATCGATTGCGCGCGCCACAACATCTCTAGGCGCAAGTTCAGCTTGAGGGTGAAAACGTTCCATAAAAGGACTGCCATCAGCTAATAATAACTTAGCACCTTCACCGCGTAAGGCTTCACTAATCAAAAATGACTTAGCTTTTGGGTGATATAGGCAGGTGGGATGAAATTGAATAAATTCCATATTGGCCACACGACATCCCGCCCGCCAGCCCATAGCAATACCGTCGCCGGTTGAAACATCGGGGTTACTGGTATAGAGATAAACTTTACCTGCACCGCCAGTAGCCATAACGGTCATAGCTGCGGTGAAGGTCTGCGGGGTATCGGTTTTAATATCTAATACATAACAGCCGAGACACCGGTTATCTTCTTGACCTAAGTGTTTACGACTGGTGATGAGATCAATACCAATATGGTATGGAAATAAATGAATATTGGTATGCGCTTTGGCTTTGCTCAGTAAGCTTGTTTCTACTTCACGCCCCGTGGCATCAGCAGCATGAATAATTCGGCGATGACTATGACCACCTTCTTGAGTGAGATGGTAGGTTTCAGATGTGGCACCATCTTTGGTAAATGAAACACCTTGATCAATTAACCATTCGATACTTTCGCGGGCGTGTTCGACCGTAAAACGAACGACTTCTTCATTACATAAACCCGCGCCAGCTTGTAAGGTGTCGTCTATATGAGACTGCAGTGAATCTGCTTGATCTAGCACCACAGAAATACCGCCTTGGGCATACAGTGACGCACTTTCTTCAAGCTGGCCTTTTGCTAGTACAGCTACTTGGGCATGATCGGCGAGTTGTAGCGCTAAACTTAAACCTGCTGCGCCGCTACCGATAATAAGAACGTCAAAATGATGAGATGCAGTCATAAGGCCTGTTACTGGAGGGGAAATAAGAGCGTCATTACTATGTAGTATAACGCAGCATGTGTAAATCGTGGCATTGGAATAATTGAACGTTTTAGCAAAATATAAACTTAGGCCTAAGTAATTAGAATTCGAAATTTCTAAAAAATAATCATTTATTCATTTGATTAATGTCATTAAATTAGCTTCTTTGAGACGCGTTATTTATGCCTCTTCATCAGGTGATAATTTTAAAAATAACCTTGTCTTGCAATTATTTATTAAATAATTGTTAGCCCAGCGAGCATAACCATTTATAGTATATTTACAAATCCTAGGGAACAAAGTTAACTCATGATGGTCAATCTCATAACGAATAAACAGAATCGCCGGCAAGTCGGAGTGTGCAGGCTCAAAGGATGAATGTGGATTTAGAGCTAGTGCAGCGTGTGCAAGAGGGTGATAAAAAGGCATTTGATGTGTTGATTTTAAAATATCAGCAACGGATTGTGCATGTTATTACTGGCTTTGTACACGATCCGGTAGAAGCTTTGGATGTCGCTCAGGAGGCATTCATTAAAGCATATCGTGCTATACCGAACTTTCGTGGTGATAGTGCTTTTTATACATGGTTATATCGAATTGCGATCAATACGGCTAAAAACCATTTGACCGCACGAGCCAGAAGACCGCCAGCAATGGATGTTGATGCGCTTGATGCCACTAATTATTACGATGCGCCAGAATTAAAAGAATTTGAAACACCAGAGAGCACACTCATTAGTAATGAATTGGAACAAGCAATTCAGCAAGCGATTCAGGACTTGCCGGAAGACACGGCAACTGCGATTCGATTACGGGAGTTTGAAGGCATGAGCTACGAAGAAATTGCACAGGTAATGGATTGCCCGATAGGTACGGTACGATCACGAATTTTTCGTGCTCGTGAAGCGATAGAAAAACAAATATCCGAAATAATGAGTGAAGAGGAATGATAATGACAGCCAATCAAAACGAATTATTGTCTGCATTAGTTGATGGTGAACTCAAGGGCAATGAATTAGATCAAGCCTTGCAACTATTAAGTACTAGTGACCAGGCAAGAGCACAGTTTCAACGACATCAGCTTGTGAGTGATGTATTGCATGGTCATGTTTCACACAATCGAACAGTAGATTTAACTGGACGTATAGCGGATGCTTTATTAGATGAGCCAGCGATTAGCTTGACTCCTAAACACAAAGCGCTTGTGATTCCGTTCCCATCACAATTCTGGAAACAAGCCACTGGTTTAGCACTTGCCGCATCGGTCGGCGCAATAGCTGTCATGGGCGTAATGAATCAGTCGCAAAGTCAATTTATGCCGGTTACAGCAGTAGCTTCAATTGAAGATCCAGCAGAATCGATGATGGTCGCTCAAACATCTAATCGTTGGACTGTAGGTGAGCAAGAAGTTGAAGAACGCTTGAATACTTATTTAGTGAATCACAATGAATATGCTGGCGCATCAAACGTGTTTTCTTATGCGCGTGTTGTCTCTTATGATGCGGGGCAATAAGAATGCGGGCTTTGCTTCATGTTTTCTTAAGCTGCTGTTTGTTGCTAATGAGCATAGTTGCTCATGCAGATGATGCCACAACACTGTTAGATCGTATGGATGTCGCGGCAAAACAGCTTAATTATGAGGGTGTTTTTTCCTATCAAGTAGGTAAGAAAATGCAATCAATTCGGATTATTCATCGCGCGAACCAACAGGGTGAAATCGAACGGTTAATATCATTGAATGGTGTTGCAAGAGAAGTTATTCGCAATAATGAAATGATGACTTGTATTTATCCCGAAGGTAAAAGAGTGCAGCCTAACCATCGTCCGTTAGGACTAGGTTTCCCCGGTGATTTTCTTAATCGATTGAGTTTAGCCTCAGCTTATTATCAGCTTTCTTTAGGCCGAGAAGAACGTATCGCTGGCCATAACGCACAAGAATTAAAGGTCATGTCAGTTGATAATTACCGATATGGCTATCACTTATGGGTCGATAAAGACAGCGACTTATTACTACAATCTGATTTAGTAGATGAGCAGAATGAGGTGATAGAAACAGTTGCATTTTCGTCGGTAGAAATGGGGCATGATATTCCTGAGGCGTTACTCCAAGCTCAGATCCAAGGCAATCAAATGACTTGGAATCGTGTTGAACACATTATGGCGACAAAAACGTTAGCAAATAAAACTCAATCTCCGTGGCAAATAGAGTGGATGCCAGAAGGCTTTAGCTTGGTGGCACAACAAAACCGATTAAAGGCTAAAAATGGTGCATTCATCGCACAGCATGTGTATAGCGATGGCCTAAATTCGATTTCTATTTTTATAGAAAAGATTCGAGCCCAACACAGTCACTTACGTGGTAATTCTAAAATGGGGGCAACGAATGCCTTTGGTACTATTATTAATCGTCATTTTGTGACGATTGTAGGGGAAGTTCCGGAACGTACCGTCGAAAAGGTGGGTAATTCAATTCAATATATTGGGCGTGAATAACAATGATTGAACAATCAGCGAAAGTTGTCAAATATGATGACAAGATGGTTTGGCTTGAAGCAGAACGAGAGTCTACTTGTAGCGGCTGCCAAGTTAGGCAAGGCTGCGGAACGGGAATGTTAACAAAACATGTCGGCAAGCGGTTTTCAAGTATTGCTGTTTTAAAAACAAGTGATGTGAAAGTCGGTCAACAAGTGCAATTAGCTATTCCTGAAGAGACCTTATTGCAAGGTGCCTTTTTGATGTACATCTTACCTTTAGTTTTAATGTTTGCTATGGCAGCCGTTGCGCGAGCTTTAAATGTTAATGAAGCTATAGAAATTTTTGGCGGATTGAGTGGTCTATTGTTAGGCTTTTATTGGGTTAAATTTCATTTAGCAAATAAAAAAGACGGCTTTCAAGCCAGAATTATAGAGGAACAACTATGAAGCAGTATAAAATTTGGACACTAGCTACTGTCACCTTTACATGGTTATTATTGACTATCAATGTCAATGCCGGAAACTTGCCCGAATTTACTGAGTTAGTTTCTGACAATGCAGCGGCAGTGGTTAACATCAGTACAACGATGAAAAACGATAATAAAAAACGTGAGATGCCGCAATTACCGCCAGGTATTGAAATTCCAGAAGGTACGCCATTTGACGAGTTATTTAAGCACTTCTTTGATGCACCAAACCAAAATCCAGCACCATATGAAGCACATTCATTGGGTTCGGGGTTTGTCTTATCCTCTGATGGTTATATCGTAACGAACTATCATGTAATCAAAGACGCTGATGAAATTATTGTCCGTTTCAGTGATCGTAATGAACTTGAAGCTAAAGTTTTAGGCAGCGATCCACGTAGTGATGTGGCTTTACTCAAAGTTGAAGCGACGGGCTTGGAAGCGGTTAAATTAGGTGATTCAACTAACTTGAAAGTAGGGGAGTGGGTGTTAGCTATTGGTTCACCTTTTGGTTTTGACCATTCTGCTACGCAGGGCATTATCAGTGCATTAGGCCGTAGTTTACCTAGTGATAGTTATGTACCGTTTATTCAGACAGATGTTGCGATTAATCCGGGTAACTCAGGTGGTCCATTATTTAATTTAGACGGCGAAGTAATTGGCATTAACTCACAAATATATAGTCGCACAGGTGGCTTTATGGGCTTGTCATTTGCAATCCCTATGGACGTTGTAATGAATGTTGTCGACCAAATTAAGTCACAAGGTTTTGTTAGTCGAGGTTGGTTGGGCGTGGTTATTCAAGATGTGACAGGCGAGTTAGCTGAATCGTTTGGTTTGAGTAAACCCCAAGGCGCTTTAATTTCAAAAGTATTACCTGATAGCCCAGCAGCTAAAGCGGGCTTTGAAGCTGGTGATGTCATTCTGAAATTTGATAATAAACAAGTACCTTCATCATCTGATTTACCACCTATTGTTGGTAGAGCAAAAATAGGCGAAACGATACCTGTAGAAGTGATGCGAAATAATAAACGCAACACAATGAGTGTGAGCATTGAACAATTGCCTGATGATAAAGATATTATGAACACGAACGCGAACCAAGGGCGATTAATTGATGAGCGTTTAGCGATTGAAGTGGCTGATTTAGACGAAAAACAACGTGAGCAATTTGCTATTGCTGAAGGCGGCGTTATTGTTGCTAATATTCAACAAGGCCCTGCGTCATCTTCAGGTATGCGTCCTGGCGATGTGATTATGAGTCTGAATAATCAGAAAATTAAAAATGCTAAACAATTTTTGGATATCGCTAAGGATCTGCCTGTAAATAAAGCTATCCCAATACTCGTTCAAAGAGGTGAAGGTGCAATATTTTTAGCAGTAAAAATTGAACAAAAGGACTAGTTTTTAAGGATTTTATTGCTTTTAAGATTCATTTTTTTTCGTCGTTTTACATTAGTTGGGCAGTAAAATTGGGTTATGTATTAACACTATGTATCTATTTTTTTTATTAATAGATGAAAAGAATAATTTAAGTTCTGTTTATCACAAAATGATAAAACAGCCTCCGTTAGACTTAAGCGTTGAACGCTAAGTGGGACAGAAAGGATGTTTTGCCGTAAAATCCAGCTTTAATTATATAAATCGGCCGGTAACAATTGTTCCGGCCGATTTTTTTACTGTTTAAAAGGTTATTTTGACTTCATGGATCACATCCGAAATTTTTCTATCATCGCTCACATAGATCACGGTAAATCAACGATCGCTGATCGTTTCATTCAAGTCTGTGGTGGTTTGTCCGCCCGAGAAATGTCAGCGCAAGTGCTTGATTCAATGGATATTGAAAAAGAGCGCGGTATTACCATTAAAGCGCAATGTGTCTCCTTGGATTACAAAGCTCGCAATGGTGAAACGTATCATCTTAATTTTATTGATACACCTGGTCATGTCGATTTTTCTTATGAAGTTTCACGTTCTTTAGCTGCGTGCGATGGTGCATTACTTGTTGTCGATGCCGCACAAGGCGTTGAAGCCCAAAGTGTGGCTAACTGTTATACCGCGATCGATCTTGGTCTTGAAGTTGTTCCAGTATTAAATAAGATTGATTTACCGTCGGCAGAGCCTGACCGAGTAGCACAAGAAATAGAAGATATTATCGGTGTTGATGCGATGGATGCCGTGCAGTGTAGTGCTAAAACTGGGCTGGGCATTGAAGATTTATTAGAAGCATTGGTTAAACGGATTCCTGCGCCAAAAGGTGATCCAGATGGTCCGTTACAGGCACTGATAATTGATTCATGGTTTGATAGTTATGTGGGCGTAATTTCATTGGTCAGAATTATGCAAGGCTCAATGAAAACGCGAGATAAAATCAAAGTAATGTCGACAGGGCATGAGTATCAAATTGAACAAGTAGGTATTTTTACACCTAAACGTAAACCTAAAACGGCACTCAATTGTGGTGAAGTAGGTTATGTCATCTCTGGGGTTAAGGATATTGATGGCGCGCCCGTGGGTGATACGTTGACACACGTTCATCGCGGCGCAACAGAAATGTTACCTGGCTTTAAATCTGCTACCCCACAGGTCTATGCAGGCTTATTTCCGGTCAGTTCCGAAGATTTTGAATCCTTTCGTGATGCGTTAGGTAAATTACGACTTAATGATGCCTCATTATTTTTTGAACCAGAAAATTCACAAGCATTAGGCTTTGGCTTTCGCTGTGGCTTTTTAGGTTTATTGCATATGGAGATCATTCAAGAGCGTTTAGAGCGTGAGTATGATCTTGACCTGATTACCACAGCGCCAACAGTAGTCTTTGAAGTGCTGACGGGTAAAGGCGATATTGTCAATATTGAAAACCCAGCAATGTTGCCAGAGCCAAATATGATCGATGAAGTACGTGAACCGATTGTGATGGCAGATATTCTGGTGCCACAAGAACACCTTGGTGCTGTTATTGCCTTATGTATTGAGAAACGTGGTGTACAAAAAGCAATGCAGTATATGGGTAAACAAGTTGCGTTAAGTTATGAATTACCGATGAATGAAGTAGTGATCGATTTTTTTGATCGCATAAAATCAGTGAGTCGTGGTTATGCGTCCTTAGACTATCATTTTATTCGTTTCCAGCAAGCTGATTTGGTGAAGTTGGATGTAATGATTAATAGTGAACGTGTAGATGCATTATCAATGATTGTACATCGTGAACAGAGTGTTTCTCGTGGTCGTGATTTAGTCGAGAAGATGAAAGAATTAATTCCGCGGCAAATGTTTGATATCGCTATTCAAGCCGCTATTGGCGGTCATATCATTGCGCGATCCACCGTTAAAGCGATGCGTAAAAATGTAATAGCAAAATGTTATGGTGGCGATGTGTCACGTAAACGCAAATTATTAGATAAACAAAAGAAAGGTAAAAAACGGATGAAATCTATCGGTAAGGTGGATGTGCCGCAAGAGGCCTTTTTAGCTGTTTTACAATTATCTAAAAAATCATAAAGGATATTTATTAGTGAGCTTCCCTGCAATCATGGTTACCCTTGTCTTTGTGACGGGCGTCATTTGGCTACTAGATAGCATTTTTTGGGCACGAAACAGAAGCAAAGATACCAAAGAGCCTGTGCTCGTGGAATACGCGCGTTCATTTTTCCCAATTATCTTAGTGGTTTTAGTGATTCGATCATTTATCGCTGAACCTTTCCGAATTCCATCAGGATCAATGTTGCCTACATTGCATGTTGGTGACTTTATTTTGGTGAATAAATTTTCTTACGGTGTCCGTTTACCTGTTCTTAATACTAAGATCATTGATGTGGCTGAACCACAGCGCGGTGAGGTATTAGTTTTTCGTTACCCTAAAAACCCAGAAGTCGATTATATAAAACGTGTGGTGGGTTTGCCTGGTGATAAAGTTGGCTACTTTAACAAAACGATTTATATTAATGGCGAAGCTGTTGTGCAAGAACCGAAAGAAAAATCTGCTCGTCTATTAGGCCTTGTACCGGATAATAGTGTGTTGCATGCCGAGACTTTAGGTCAGCATACACATCAATTATTGCTTGATCCCAATCGGCGTTTGATTGAAGGTGAAATGGTTGTACCGGCAGGCGAATATTTTGTAATGGGTGATAATCGTGATAACAGTAATGATAGCCGTTTTTGGGGAACGGTTCCCGAAGCAAATTTAGTGGGTAAAGCCTTCTTTATTTGGATGAGCTGGGACTGGAATGATGGCGGAATTGTCTGGGAACGATTAGGTAATAAGATTAACTAAAGGCGAATATGATGAAAAAACAACGTGGAATGACATTAATCAGCTGGGTAATCGTTTTGGGTATTATTGCCTTTTTCACGACGCTTGTAATTCGTATATTTCCTATGTATCAAGAATACTTCAGTGTAGTTCAGATCATGGAATCAATGGAAGTTGAATTGAAAGATAATAAACTGTCTAAACAACAAGTTAACCTTTTATTTGCTAAGCGATTTAATACCGGATATGTCAGCAGTGTCAAGCCAGAGAATATAAGCTTTTCAACGGGCCGTGATAACAATAGTGTGACCAAAGTCGTGATCGATTATGAAGTGCGAGAACCCTTTATTGCACAAATTAGTTTAGTGGGCCACTTTCATAGAGAAATAGATGTCGAAGAGCCCCAAAATAAATGATCACGGCAGGTCAAAAATTATTATGTACACAGTTGCAGATAAGCTTTACTGACATTACTTTACTGCAACAAGCCTTAACGCATCGGAGTGCAGCCTCTCGTAACAATGAACGTCTAGAGTATTTAGGCGATGCTATTTTAAGTTTTGTAATCGCTGAAGCTTTGTTTAACCGTTTCCCACAAGTTAAAGAGGGCAAGTTAAGCCGATTACGTGCTTCTTTAGTTAAAGGTGTAACCTTGGCTGAAATTGGCAGAGAGTTACGTTTGGGAGAGGTTCTAATTCTAGGGCCGGGCGAATTAAAAAGTGGTGGTTACCGACGAGAATCTATCTTAGCTGATACCGTTGAAGCTATCTTTGGCGCCCTATATCAAGATAGTGGACTTGAAGTGGTTAAAGCGCTGATTTTGAGATTATATGATGAGCGACTATCAGCCATTGATGTCAATGAAGTCGTGAAAGATCCAAAAACGCGTTTACAGGAGTTATTACAAAGCCGTAAACAGCCTTTGCCGCTCTACAGTGTTAAAGAAGTCAAAAGGGCTGATAATGAACCCTTATTTGAAGCTTCATGCCAAGTGGCAATCTTAAAAAAACTTATCATTGCACAAGGCAGTAGCCATCGGAAAGCCGAAACAACCGCTGCCGAGCGAGCATTGAAACTAATAGAAGACAAATTATGACAGACAGTACGTTTAAATCAGGTTATGTAGCGATTATCGGTCGTCCAAATGTGGGAAAATCTACCCTGATTAATCGTGTTTTAGGGCAGAAGTTATGCATTACATCACGTCGTCCACAAACAACACGCCACCGTATTTTAGGTATTAAAACGACTGACGACAGTCAATTAATCTACGTTGATACTCCCGGTTTACATATTGATGATAAACGAGCGATGAATAAATATATGAATCGTGCCGCCGCCTCTTCAATTGATCATGTTGATGTCATTTTGTTTGTTGTCGATGGCATGAATTGGACCGAGGAAGATGAGCAAGTTTTAGAACGCTTAAAAGCTAATGCTCAAGCGCCAGTGATATTAGTTATCAATAAAATGGATAAATTAGCTGATAAAGAAGTCATGCTGCCACATATTGAAAAGTTAGCTGCACAATATAACTATTCAAACGTGCTGCCTATTTCTGCTCGCAAAGGTGTCAATGTTGATCAATTAGAAGCAGAAATTAAAAAATTGATGCCTGAAGGCGAATTGATTTTTCCTGAAGATCAATTAACCGATCGGAGCTCACGTTTCTTAGCTGCTGAATTGGTGCGTGAGAAATTATTCCGTCACTTAGGCCAAGAGTTACCTTATTCGATTACCGTCGAAATAGAACAATTCGATGATGAAAAAAACTTATATCGGATTGGCGCTGTTGTCTATGTAGAACGAAGTGGTCAGAAAGCTATTGTTATTGGTAAAGGTGGCGAATTACTCAAATCTGTTGGTAAAGATGCTCGACTTGAAATGGAAAGTCTATTTGGTAAAAAAGTTTTTTTACGTTTATGGGTGAAGGTACGCGAAGGTTGGGGCGATAATGAGCGCATGTTAAAAAACCTTGGTTATAACGACGAGCTTTAATAGCTTTTCAGTTCGAGCGAATCTTGAAGGTTGAATTAACTCCCGCATTTGTTTTACATCAACGACCTTATCGTGAAAATAGTGCTTTGCTAGATGTATTTAGTGAACAATATGGACGAGTCAGTATAGTCGCTAAAGGCCTCTACCAAAAACGAGCTAACAAAGCAGGTTTATTACAGCTTTATCAACCCTTATTATTATCATGGTTTGGCCATGGTGACTTGTATACATTAACGGCCGTCGAAGCCTTATCGGCACGTTATATTTTGCAAGCTAATGCCGCCTTATGTGGCTTGTATATTAATGAGTTGGTAGTTCGGTTATTAGGCCAGCATGTAGCAGAACCAGATGTTTTTAACGCTTATCAACAAGCCTTATTGAGTTTGCATCAGCGAGATAATACGGAAATTATTCTCCGTTTATTCGAGAAGAAATTGTTAGGTCATTTAGGCTATGGTTTAGTGCTAGATAGCGAATATGATAATGGCGAATTAATACAAGAGCAGCAGCAATATTATTACCAAGCTGATGCCGGTTTGCTGCGTTGGCACGAAGGTGTGCGTCTACCTATGATTTCTGGTCGGAGTCTTCGGCATTTAATAACTGAATCTGATTTCGATCAACAAAGCTTACAAGAAATAAAACGTGTGATGCGAACCGTGATATATTTTTATTTAGGCGGTAAACCATTACAAAGTAGACAGCTTTTTATTGATCTACAACAGTACGTGAGCAAAAATTAATTTTATAAGGTTAAGACAAAAATATGGCGATTCTACTAGGTGTCAACATTGATCATGTAGCCACGTTAAGACAAGCGCGAGGTACGCGTTATCCTGATCCTATTCAGGCAGCGATTGAAGCTGAGCAAGCTGGTGCAGATAGTATAACCTTACATTTGCGGGAAGATCGTCGCCATATTCAAGAACGTGATGTAGCCATGTTAACGGATATATTACAGACTAAAATGAATCTGGAAATGGCGGTAACTGATGAGATGCTGGCAATGGCTGAATTATATCACCCTGCTGATTGTTGTTTGGTTCCTGAACGTAGGGAAGAACTTACAACTGAAGGCGGCTTAGATGTTCTAGGTCAGCTATCAAGAATGAAAGAGGCCTGCGATCGCCTCGCTGCAGCGAAAGTCAACGTGTCATTATTTATTGATCCTGATATGGCGCAAATTGATGCTGCTTTAGAATGTGGTGCTCCCGTCATTGAATTGCATACTGGACGTTATGCGGATGCTGAAAGTCCGGTAGAGATGCAACACGAATTGAACATTATTATTAATGCTGTGGACTACGCTGTTAAACTAGGCTTGCAGGTCAATGCTGGCCATGGTTTGAATTATCATAATGTCAGCGCGATTGCAGAAATTGCTGATATTGTCGAGTTGAATATTGGTCACGCGATAGTGGCAAGATCGATCTTCACTGGTTTTCAATCGGCGGTACGTGAAATGAAACAATTGATGCAGACAGCGCGCCGCGGATGATCTTTGGTATAGGCACTGATCTAGTGCATATTCCGAGGATGCAGTCATTATTAGCTAAACATGGCGATAAAATAGCTCAACGAATATTAAGTGATAGTGAGTTTGTATCTTTTCAACAAGCACATAAACCTGCGGCATTTTTAGCGAAACGCTTTGCAGCGAAAGAAGCGACAGCAAAAGCACTCGGTACCGGATTTCGAGACGGACTAAGTTTACGTCATATCGGGGTGAGCAATAATGAATACGGCAAGCCGGAATTAATTTTTTATGAACGCGGTCTAAATTTGTTAGATGAATTGAATATTGGTCGTAGTCTACTGAGTTTGAGTGATGAGTCAGAATATGCTACTGCCTATGTGATATTAATGGAACGAGAATAATGAAACAGTATCCTACAATTGAAGCCTTTGTTGGTAATACACCTTTAGTGAGATTACAACGCTTACCAGGTGAAACCTCTAATATTATTCTAGTAAAACTAGAAGGTAATAATCCAGCAGGCTCTGTAAAAGATAGGCCTGTGATGACGATGATTCGCCAAGCTGAAGCGCGCGGTGATATTCAACCTGGTGATACATTAATTGAGGCTACTAGTGGTAATACGGGTATTGCCTTAGCAATGGTTGCCGCTATTTTAGGTTATCGCATGATATTGTTGATGCCAAAGAATATGAGTGTAGAACGCCGCGCTTCTATGCGGGCTTATGGCGCCGAAATTATCTTAACGGAAAATATGGAAGCCGCTCGTGATTTAGCGTTAGACATGCAAAGCAAAGGTAAAGGCAAACTGCTTAATCAATTTGCTAATTCTGACAATCCTTTGGCTCATTACGAAACAACAGGGCCTGAAATTTGGCGTGATACAGATGGTGAAATAACCCATTTTGTCAGTGCAATGGGAACAACGGGCACTATTATGGGCACTTCACGTTATCTAAAAGAACAAAATTCTAAGGTACAAATTGTGGGGGTACAACCTGTTGATGGTGCGAGTATTCCTGGTATACGTCGTTGGCCAAAAGAATATTTGCCAACGATATTTGAACCAGAACGCGTCGATTCCATTATCGATATGGAACAGGATGTTGCTGAAAATACCATGCGTCGTTTGGCGGCTGAAGAAGGTATTTTCTGTGGCGTGTCTTCCGGCGGGGCTGTGGCTGCTGCATTACGATTATCAGAGCAAGTCACTAATGCTGTGATTGTTAGTATTATCTGTGATCGTGGCGACCGCTACCTTTCAACAGGTGTTTTTCCTGCTGAATAATGAAAAATACTTCCACATGGCTGGTTTGTTCTGCGGCGGTGTTAATCCTTTGGCAGAGTGTTGCATTTGCCAATGATCAGCTTAAATTAACGATTGGTCACTGGGATCTTGACGAGTTAAGTGCCCAAAATATAGCGGTTAATGTGCAATTGACAAGGCAAGGCTTGATGGTTAACGCGAGTGCAGACTCGATTATGATAGCCCAACCGATAGGTTTGCTCAAAAAAGTGACGTTACAATGTACGGAATTAGTCGTACTCTCGGGACAGACAAACTGTGCTGCAGGTAAACTTGGCTTTATTCATAAAGAGTTTGGAACTCAACTCATAACGTTTTCACTCAAAGCAATGGCTGAACAAGAGCATTATCAATTGTCAGTGTCTAACTTAAAATTTGCCGATGCTAGCTTCACAATACTAACCAATTACGACAAACAACATTGGCAAGCTACAGTGGTAACGACTCAAGCTTCGTTAGCCAAATTAGTCCAAAATATCTCACCTTATCTAGAGGAAGATAAAAAGTCTCTGTTAACAAATTGGACCTTTGATTCAGAGATCGCTGTACAAGCAAATTTGAGCGGACATCATCAGCAACTTGAACAACTTAAACTTAAGTTACAGGCATCAGCGCTGAATTTAAGTGACGAGCTAGGTAAATATGTCACTGAAAATATTGACATGAACTTATCGCTAGAACTGTCACAAAAAAATAAATCATGGTTGTGGCGTACGGACATTAAATTAAATTCAGGTCAAGCTTATGGCGAACCTGTGTTTGTCGATTTTAATGATACACCATTGTCGTTACAGGCAACGGGTCAATGGCATAGTGCTGAGCAGCATCTTGTTATCAGTGATGCGCAAATAAATCACGATAATATAGTGCAAGTGCGTGGCGCTTATTCGGGTAGTTTGCAAAAGATAGATACATTAGATGTCACTATTACAAATGCCGATTTGGCCAAATTATATTCGGTGTGGTTGCAACCTTTTGCATTAGGTACCGCGGCAGATAAATTGGAAATAGCAGGACAATTTGGCTTGGTATTTAAACAACAAGCGGATAATTACCAATTATCAGTGAATTTGGATAAGATTTTTATTGATGATGAAAAAAGTCGTTTTGGTATTTATGATTTAAACGGTGATATGGCTTGGTCTAATAATCAAACTGTAACGCAATCCAAATTGGCATGGCAAGGGGGTTATGTTTATGCCGTACCATTTGGTGAATCAAAACTACAAATTGAATCTCAATCATCATCACTTTCACTAATAGAACCATGGTCACTGCCGATTTTAGATGGTGCTTTGCTCGTTAATGAGTTCAGTTTACACAATGCCATCGATGATAAAACACAATGGACCTTTGATGGTTTAGTAACACCTATTTCAATGGAATCATTGAGTGCCGCATTAGGTTGGCCCTTATTACATGGCAAATTATCAGGTGTCATTCCCAAAGTAAGTTATGTGAATCAGCAGATCCAAGTTGATGGGGCATTAATGGTTAAGCTATTCGAAGGTACAACTGTTATTCGCAACTTGCGTTTAGACAAGCCTTTTGGTGCTTTGCCACAGCTCTATGCCAATGTTGATTTAACGGGGCTTGACTTAGAAATACTCACACAAACTTTCGACTTTGGTAAAATAACCGGTAAATTAGATGGCCGTGTTAACGACTTACGATTATCGAACTGGCAACCAGTACAATTTGATGCGTATTTTGCTACACCAGAAGGCGATAAAAGTCGGCAACGGATCAGTCAACAAGCGATCGATAATTTATCACAAATTGGCGGCGGCGTAGGTGGAATATTATCTCGCAGCTTTTTACGATTTTTTGAGGATTTTTCGTATCAAAAATTAGGTCTAAACTGCATACTTCGCAATGAAACCTGTGTAATGTCAGGGGTCGGTGAAGCAAAACAAGGATATTACATTGTAAAAGGAGGCGGTTTGCCGCCACGCATTAATGTAGTGGGCTATACTCGGCAAGTGGATTGGCCTGATTTGATTGAACGATTAAAAGCGGTGAGCCAAAGCTCTGGCCCCGTAATTCAGTAAAGGAAAACAACATGACATTATTTAAGTGGTTAAGCAGTAGTGTGGTAGGACTAATGTTAGTCTCATGCGTGACGATCAATATTTATTTTCCAGCCGCCGCTGCAGAGAAAGCCGCTGATAGAATTATCGGTGATGTTTGGGGTGAAGAGGCTAAACCTAGCGAAGCGCCTAAACCAAATGAAGTCCCTGTACCTGCTGAACAGTCTAATAATTCATCGTCAGCAAATATGCCAATAGCAGTTAGTGTGCTGAATTGGTTGATATCTCCTGCAGCAGCAGAAGCCAATTTAAATATCAACTCACCTGCGATTGCTGATATTCAAAATAGAATGAAAGCGCGTCATGATAATAGTTTGAAAGCTTATTATGATAATGGTGCGGTTGGTTTGACCGAAAATGGCTTAATTACAGTGCGTGACGCAAAGGCCGTTTCTTTAAAAGATCGTAATAGCGTTAATGGCTTGGTTGCTGATGAAAACAAGGATCGTAACGCTTTATATGCAGAAATTGCCCGAGCTAATGGTCATCCAGAATGGCAGGGTGATATTCAAGCAACTTTTGCTCGACGTTGGATCAGTAATGCCTCTTCAGGTTGGTGGTATCAAACGAGTGGTAATTGGCAGCAAAAATAACAATAAAAGTAAGTGACTAAAATCCAGTGGTGTCATGACATCGCTGGATTTTTTATTTCAGAATGAGATTTTTACAGTGAAATGTAACAATTTCTTAGATTAGAGAATAGAGATTAAAAATGGCAAGACGTACTAAGCGCAAACAACGCGTACCGCAAGATCCTGTTGAAACTCATATTGAGTCTTTATCCCACGATGGCCGTGGTGTAGCGAGAATAGAGGGTAAAACCGTATTTATTGATGGTGCTTTGGCAGGTGAACAGGTTAAGTTCGTCTATAGTAAAATGCATAGTAAATATGATGAAGGTCGTACTATTGAAGTGTTACTGGCGGCTAACGATCGCGTAGATGCAAAATGTCAGCATTTTGGTGTATGTGGTGGTTGTAGCCTGATGCATATGGCACCAGAGGCACAACTAGCCTTAAAACAAAAAACCTTAGAAGAACACTTAAATCATTTTGGTAATGTCGTTCCACAAACGTGGTTAGCACCACTGAGAGGGCCATTATGGGGATATCGTCGTAAAGCACGATTAGGTGTAAAACATGTTCCTAAAAAGGGACGTGTATTAGTTGGTTTTAGAGAAAAGGGTACGCCTTACCTTGCGTTATTAGAGCGTTGTGAAGTGTTAGATCCTCGTGTCGGTGACCGCTTAGCTGAGTTAGGCGAAATGATCGCCACATTAGAGAGTCATAATCGCATTGCTCAAATTGAAGTGGCGATGGATGATGAACATACCGCTTTAGTTTTTAGAAATCTCGATCCTTTATCTGAGCAAGATCAACAAGCGTTGATAGCTTATGGTCAATCCAATGATTTATGGATTTATTTACAATCTGGTGGGCCTGATACCGTAACGCCATTGTGGCCGGAAAATCCACAATTAAGTTATGCGCCGGAGGAAGGCTTAAATCTTGAGTTTGAACCCAATGACTTCACACAAGTTAATGCCGGTATTAACAAAAAAATGATTGAACGTACAATGGAATTATTAGAAATTTCAGCCGAAGATCGTATTCTTGATTTATTCTGTGGTTTAGGAAATTTCACCTTGCCGTTGGCTAAACGAGTAACCGAAGTTGTTGGTGTTGAAGGAGATGAAGCCTTAGTCAGACATGCGCGTGATAATGCCGCTAAGAATGAGCTTGCGAATGCAACTTTCGAGCAAGCGGATCTCACTAAAACAGAATTAAAAGACTACCCATGGGCTAAAGCAGGTTTTAATAAGATTTTGCTAGATCCACCACGAAGTGGTGCATTTGAAGTATTACATCAGTTAGCAGCATTAGGTGCCGAACGTTTAGTTTATGTCTCTTGTAATCCGGCTACTTTGGCACGTGATGCCGGTGAACTTGTTAATAATCATGGGTATACGCTAGTTTCAACGGGTGTTATGGATATGTTTCCCCATACAACTCATGTTGAATCTATCGCCTTATTTGTTAAAAAATAAGGAGAGATACAAACATGAGTGAACAAAAACTCATGAAAGATCAGCTTGGTGAACAAGCGGTAGTTCAAATCAGTCAGGTACTCGCAATATGCCTGACTGATTTTTCTCAGCAGCAATTTATCGAGCAGGCAATGATCGGGCTAAATGAATTGGAACTTAAACAACGAGTTGACCATTTAATTGTTGTCTTATCTGATTATTTACCCACTGATTTTGCTGATGCAGCTGATGTATTAATATCTGTAAAACAGCATTGGCCAGAATCATCATCCGTAGATAATCCGGATAGCTTTACCGCCTGGCCATTGATTGATTATGTAAGCGTGTATGGATTAACTCATCCTGAGACTGCATTAAATGTATTAAAAACATTAACGCCATTGTTCTCAGCTGAATTTGCCATCCGCTCTTTTATTGATAAACACTTTGACGTTACCTATCAAGCTCTTCTGAGATGGACTAGTGATCCTGATGAGCATGTAAGGCGATTAGCATCAGAGGGCAGTCGCCCAAGATTACCTTGGGGTAAAAGATTAACGCAGTTTTGTGATAACCCAGCTCCGCTATTTCCGCTATTGGAACGGTTGAAAGATGATCCGAGCTTATACGTCCGTAGGTCTGTCGCTAATAATCTGAATGATATTAGCAAAGACCACCCGGCTAAGGTAATTGAACTATGTCAGTCTTGGTTTGTTCATTCTTCAGTTGAACGTCAATGGCTTATCCGTCACGCTTTACGAAGCTTGGTGAAATTAGGGCATTCAGAAGTCTTTATTCTACTGGGCTATAGTAGTAATCCACAGCTAACTATTCCAGCATTTAAGCTCATTGAAACTATTGTAACACTCGGCAATAATCTTGTAATAGAAGCATTGTTGCAATCAGAGTCAGACGAAACTCAAAAGTTAGTCATTGATTACAGAATACATCACGTTAAAGCCAATGGTTCAAGGACAAGTAAGGTCTTCAAATGGAAAAATATTACATTGCATGGGCAACAGGCTTTTCCATTAATAAAACGCCATCCGTTCAAGCTTATAACAACGCGTCAGTATTATGCAGGCACGCACCTTGTTGAATTATTAATCAACGGCGTGAGTTACGCTTCTGGCGAGTTTGAATTAGACTTACGGTGACTTTAAAGTGTTATCTTTAAGACATGATAAGTCCATAAGTAACTAAGCCTATCCATGACAGAGCAAACAAGAAGATAATTAACGTAAAATTTTCAATTACAATTTGTTCTAATTTATGCATGACGCACCTCGTATTAATATAAAAAATACAGCAGGTAAATTATCATTTATTTTGTGGTGTTCAGCACTGATCTAGATCAATGTTTGTGCAGACAAGTATAAAACGTTTGCCCATAAAAAAACCAGTCTGTGACTGGTTTTTTTATGGGGTATCTTGAAACAAGTTACTGATTTAATAAGCCGTATGCTATTAAAGCGAACCAAAATATTGCAAATGCAAATATGATTGCGCCGAAATTTTCGATGATATTTTTTTCTAATCTTGCCAACATAATACTCACTCTCCGATCTAAAATGACCAAAACAATAGCATTTGTTGGCTATTATCGCCAATATTTTTAAGTTCTAATTAGATGTTCTTAAGATGGTTTTAAGATCAATTCCGCCGTCATCTCGTGGCAGATGGTACGTCTTATGATGAGGCTTTATGATATTATCTCGCCAAAATTAAATTTTAAATGGAGATAACATGGTTTCTGTAAAAGAATCATTGGCGATAATACGACGAGGTGCACAAGAGATCTTGGTCGAAAGCGAATTGATCGAAAAACTTGAGACTGGACACCCACTTCGCATTAAAGCCGGTTTTGATCCAACAGCACCTGATCTCCATTTAGGACACACTGTCCTGCTCAATAAATTGAAACAATTTCAGGACCTCGGACATGAAATATTGTTTTTAATTGGTGATTTCACTGGCATGATCGGTGATCCCACCGGTAAAAATGTCACACGTAAACCTTTAACGCCTGAACAAGTTAAAGAAAATGCAAAATCATATCAAGAACAAGTTTTTAAAATTTTAGATCCAGCAAAAACAACCGTTGTCTTTAACTCACACTGGATGAATAAGCTTTCATCAGCTGACATGATTCGTTTAGCTTCAAACCATACCGTTGCTAGAATGCTAGAACGTGATGATTTTGATAAGCGCTATAAGAGTGGTCAACCTATCGCCATTCATGAGTTTTTATATCCATTAATACAAGGTTATGACTCTGTTGAATTAAATGCAGATGTTGAATTAGGCGGAACGGATCAAAAGTTCAACCTATTAATGGGCCGTGAATTACAAAAGGCCTATGGTAAACCTCAGCAGTCGATTTTGACGATGCCGATTTTAGAAGGATTAGACGGTATTCAAAAAATGTCTAAATCACTAGGCAACTATATTGGTATTAATGACTGTCCGAAGGATATTTTCGGCAAACTTATGTCGATATCAGATGACTTAATGTGGCGTTATATTGATTTATTAAGTTTCAAAAGTATCGAAGAGATTCAACAATGGCGTGATGACGTGACAGCAGGCCGTAACCCAATTGAAATTAAGAAGGACTTTGCACAGGAAATTGTTGCACGGTTCCACAGTGCAGATGAGGGACAGCAAGCACGCGATGGTTTTGAAAACCAATTTAAGAAAGGCGAAGTTCCAGATGACATTGAGGAAATTACACTTGATGTCGGCGCTGAAGGTATGCCTATAGCAAATGTACTTAAAGATGCTGGTTTAACTGCCAGTACATCAGAAGCACTTAGGATGATTAAACAAGGTGCGGTTAAGATTGATGGTGAAAAAGTAGAAGATAGAACATTATTGATTCAAAGTGGACTCGAAGCTATTTTCCAGGTGGGTAAAAGAAAGTTTGCTCGTATTACCAGTAAATAAAAAATAGCCACCAGTGTTATCTACAGCCAGCATTGGTAGTCTTATAGCTCCCAAACGATCTATTTTGATTCAATTCTACAGATGATATAACAATATAAAATTATGTTTCATCCTAGTGTATCTATATAGATATAGGTGCATACACGATATTGAATGATGAACAAAAAATCTTGATACTTTATATAACAGCATTAGTAGATGTTAATTAAATGATCTATGACTCATCGTTTTAAACTATTCTCTACATTAAGGAGTTTAAGAAAGTGACGTACTACTTAGTATAGAGTGACTTAATTTGGATATATCGCCTCGTAAAAAGTATTAATAACAAAATAAAAGTCAGAATAAGTGAGCTGTTTATAGTCGAAATGGTATCTTTTATGACTAATTGTTACAAAATCATGACTATATAAAATTAAAATTAACAATGACTTCATCTGCTTAGGGTGATTCAGCGATTGTCGGGAAAAAATTCCTGTTGACGTAAAGATCTTACGCTGTAGAATGCACCACTTCTTAAGGCATCCAGTCATCAACACGGCG
>TARA_R110001592_G_scaffold363328_1_pt1 | contig 44999 bp, 24 predicted proteins | sample TARA_R110001592 | Tara Oceans TARA_R110001592 (sample SAMEA4398387) | marine metagenome | biome: Polar Biome; feature: [SRF] surface water layer (ENVO:00010504); material: water (ENVO:00002006), including particulate matter (ENVO:01000060) such as... | depth 5 m | reverse complement strand
TTATATAATAGATATCTACTTCTAGCTAATAGTTGTTTTAGGGTATCTCCGTTTGGTAATAGTTCAGGTGAGTATTTTAAAGAGTTATTTCGGATTCTTGTAACTCTAAGTTTTAAAGTCTTTTCATCTAGACTTATAATTAATTAAATCTACATTTAATCAAACTGCTTTTCAAAGCGTGAATCTCTACTTCAGGAATTTGTAAACTATTTATTTTAATAAGTACACCTTATAATCAGCATTAATCAAACACCTATCTTTAAGGTGAAATAAATAACAAAGTTAAATTACATCTTAAAATTATATTTTGAAACATTTCTACCTTTAAAATGTTACATTAATCATACTTCTTTAGCCTAACTTAAATTAAATTTATCTTATTCAAATTTATATAAAACTTAAAATTTATAAAATGACATTAAAACATTGCTTCTCGTTTTTAATTACTTGTTTTCTTTTAGTAAACTCAATTAAAATAAACGCTCAATCCAACTCTAATGTTGAGTGGAAAACTATAGATGGAACTTTAATTCCAATTCCACCTCCTAAACATCCTAGGTTATATCTACAAAAAGAACACATTCCAGACTTAAAACAAAGATTTGAAAACCCAGAACTAAAACCTATTCTTGATAAATTAATCAAGATGAGTAAAGAAAAAATTAAAAATAATGGAAAAACAAAAACCTGGAGAGAATATGTAAAGCAAAAAGGGGTAACGGTAGAATCTGAATTAAACGCTGCAAAGTATCTAACTACTAAAGACCCAAAAATTGCACGTAAAGCGGTTACCAATATCTTAAAAAAAATGAAAGATAGTGATTGGCCAGATGTTCAAGATATTGCACGTGCTGCAGGTCGTCTTATGGTTTCCGGAGCTATAGTTTATGATTGGTGTTATGATTTAATCAGTGAAACAGAAAAACAAGAATTTGTTACCGAATTTATACGTTTAGCAAAAATGTTAGAGTGTGGTTATCCTCCTGTTAAACAAACTTCAGTTACAGGACATTCTTCTGAATGGATGATTTTACGTGATTTACTTTCGGCATCTATTGCAATTTATGATGAATTTCCTGAAATGTATGAACTTACTGCAAAACGAATTTTCAAAGAACATATTCCAGTAAGAAACTGGTTTTATTCTGGAAAAGCTTACCATCAAGGTAGTGGATATAATCGTGTACGTTATTCTGCAGATTTATTCGCCCTTTGGATTTTTGACAGAATGGGTGCTGGAAACGTTTTTAATCCTGATCAAGGAGAAGTACCTTATTTGTGGATTTATTCTCGCAGACCAGATGGACAATATTTAGGCAGTGGTGATGTTAATTATTCTAGAAAAGGCATGGCTTCAATGGCTTTACCTGGTTTATTAGCTGGAAGTTATTACAAAAATGAATATTTCAATTATCAATATGAAAAAAAACCAAATATTGATAGTAGAGATTTATTCTTTGAGTTTTTATGGAAAGACACTAAATTAGGAAGCAAAAAGCCAGATGATTTACCATTAACAAGATATTTTGGAAAACCGTTTGGTTGGATGATTGCTAGAACTGGTTGGGAAACCAATAGTGTTATTGCAGAAATAAAAATTAATGAATATAATTTTCTAAATCATCAACATCATGATGCTGGAAGTTTCCAAATTTATTACAAAGGACCTTTAGCTCTTGATTCTGGTATTTACCAAGGTTCTTCTGGAGGATATAACAGTCCGCATAACAAAAATTATTTTAAACGAACAATTGCACACAACAGTTTACTTATTTATGATCCAAATGAAAAATTCGCAGCAATTGGTTATGGAGGTAAAGATAAATCGTCTTTTGTAGCAAATGATGGTGGGCAACGATTACCTGGAAATGGATGGAATCCACCTCAACATTTAGAAGATTTATTGAATAAAGATTACAAAACAGGTGAAGTTTTAGCTAATGATTTTGGCAATAATAACATTACTCCAGATTATTCTTATCTAAAAGGAGATATTACAGAAGCATATAATGATAAAGTAAAAGAAGTAAAACGCTCATTTACATTTTTAAATTTACATAATGATAAAACTCCTGCTGCATTTATTGTTTTTGATAAAATTGTTTCTAAAGATAAATCATTTAAGAAATTTTGGTTATTACACAGTATAGAAGAACCTAAAATAGAGAATAATACTTTTGAGGTTTCACGAACTTTAAATGGTGATTCCGGTAAATTAGTAACTTCCACTTTATTACCTACTGCAGACGATTTGGAAATTTCTAAAATAGGTGGTAAAGGAAAAGAATTTTGGGTATTTGGTGAAAATTACCCAAACGAACCTACAAAACGACCTGATGTAGCTAACGAAAGAGGTGCATGGCGAGTGGAAATAGCTCCAAAAATAGAAAAAGAAACAGATTATTTTTTAAATGTTATTCAGGTTACAGATAATAAAAATAAAAAACAATTACCTGTTACCAAAATTGAAGGAGAGAAAATTATTGGAGTACAAATTGAAGATAGAATAGTTACCTACAGTAATACATCTGAAATTTTAGATACCAGTTTTTCTTTTTCTTTTGACGGAAAAGGAACGTTCAAAATTTTAGTTACAGATTTAAAATCTGGAGATTGGGAGATTAAGAAAGATGGGAGGATTTTAGAATCCAAAAAAGTAAATGAAACAAATACTACTATTTATTTTAAAGGCAGAAAAGGAACATACTCTTTTATAAAGAAATAAATTTATTGAAACATTCAATTTAATAAAGACTGTCTGAAAAGGCAGTCTTTATTTACTTTCTTATATAGTAGTAAACTTTAAATAATAAGTATAAAGAAGAAGACCTCAATAACAATTTAAATATATTAATTTAGTTATTTTAAAAAAACAGTTTATGGGATAATGCTCAAAAAAGGAGAAAATATTACCTCCTACTTTTAAACACTATATGTTTTATTTTATATAAGCTTTAAAAGAGCAATTTCTGAAGATGTTGTTATTTTAACAATTAAAACTTGTTTGTTATTGGTTAAACCATCTTCAAATGCTAATTTTACTTTTGATAAACTTCCATTATATACCTTATATACAACACATTGCCCTAACGTGTTATATATTTCAACTTTAAGAATTGAACTACCATCCATCGTTTCAATTATACTATACTCTTTTGCAGGAATAGGATGAATTTTAATATTTCTTTTTTTCACCTTAATTGAAGAGCCTATCGAAAGCGGATTCCCCTTTTCCAACATTAATATTATTGGTGCGCCTGCGTACATTTGTTCTTGATAATTATATAAAACTCCATCTCCTGCACTTGGTAAAGAAATCACTACAGTAGATGTTGTAGCTCCATTTGTAGTAACCTTTGCAGATTCTCCATCAATTGGATAAATTCCTGGTAAACGATAAGTATAAGTACCTTCTTTAAGTACTTTAGATATTTTTACAGTTATTTCTGATGTGTTTAAGTCGTGTAATGGATTAACAATAGTCAATCTTACATTATCTTCTAATTCTTTAATCATTACCATAGCTGGTTTATCAACTTCTATCCATTTCTCATTTTCAAAATCAGCACGACTAGCTTTAAAGAAAACTGCTTGCTCTAACAGCTCATCTGCATTTGTAAGCGCATGATAATTTCCATCAGAAATATAACTCTTTACATTAGCAGAATAAGATGCCAAAACAGTTGGCATTTCCTGTAATGTTACATTTGCAACCATCACATAATTATATCCATCTTTACTATTTGTATTCGGATTTACGCCATGATCTAATGCTAAAATATAATTTATGCTTTTTGAGATTCCTAAATCTGTTGCCGTTATATTAATTTGACTCCCAGTTTTAATTAGTAGATTTTGATTAGGTTTAGGAAAAATTAAATATCCTTTATTTTGATGATGAACCCAAGTTGGTCCAGTCAATGGTTCAACTAAATTTACACTTGTACCATTTTCAACTGTTTTAGTTACTCCATTTATGGTATATGTTATTGCATCCAATTGTTTTGATTGATCTATAGTTGTTACAATCACATCTGTACCAGATGAAGAACTTTTTCTTTTTATATTGCTCCCTAAAGCTGTACCATAATTCCCGATTAAATGATAAGATTTTAATGCTTCTGCAGCTGTATAATCATCAATTGGTTTATGATGATACCCGGATATTCCATAAGTTTCATCTGCTAAAATTCCCGAAAAATTATTTCCTCCAGGTAAAGAGGCAGACGCTCGTCCAGTTGGCATTGCATCTGTTCGCCATTCCTCTGTAACTCCTGGCACTACATGCCAATCAAAATTTTGTAATACTTTTTGATTATATTCATCACCAGTAACACGCAATAAAAAAGGACCACTTCCTGCATGCCAAGATTTTCTTATCTTATCAAAATCTTCAGCACCCGAAGTTCTCACCGATTTATTTTTTACTGAAAAATAATAATTATCATTTGCCGATTCTTTTCTATGCATTAAATAATCTGCGTTCCAAAAAGAAGTTGTTTCTGTATGTGTATGCGTTCCATTAATCAGGTTTGATTTTAAACTTAACAATTCAGATTCATTAGAAATAATAGTTGATGAATTTTTTGCTTCAATTAAATTATCAATTGTATTTTTAATGTCTTTAGAGCCAAAGTTTGATAAATCAGAAAAAAAACTTCTTCCTGTGACTAAAAAATCTATTGATTTTTTATAAATCAATCTTCTATACGAATAATTTATCCGATCTGAAACAAATTGTAAGCCTTCATCATTCATTTCAAAAGGCGTATTTTTATAATATTTAGCAGCTTCTGTATTAGAAGTCATCCATTCAAAACCATAAGCAACTAAAGCAACGTCTGAAGCATTGTCACTTTTATGATGTGTTACTGTTCCATCTGGATGAAAACCTGCTTGATTAAAAAAATGAGTCGGCGTTGACATTCGTCCAAACCAATGTTTTAAATCTGTCAATACTCCATTTGGTGACCAATTATGGGCAAATGTTTTTCCTTGTAAAGAAGTATTATCATAATAATCATCATACCAATAAGGTACATAGGTAATAGGTCTATTGTAATCTGTCCATAATATTGGCATCGTCATTAAAGTACGCATTCGATGTCCTAAATTTGCATCTGCCCAAGCACCTTCTGAATAATTTAAATTTGAAATATTTTTCCATTTTCCATTGTCATCATCTATAACTCTTAAACTTGATACTATAGAAAAAAAAGATTGATGAAAACGCATCACTGAATTAAATACATTTTGTGCTTCTGTATCACTCTCTTTAATATCTTTTAACAATTCTGGCCAAACATATAATAAAGGAGCTCCTAAAGCATCAATTGCACGCCACTGATGTGTTAAAAAACTATGACTTAAATAACCATGTTCATTCATTTTACTTATACCATCACCCAACTCTGTTCCAATTGGATTTCCATTAACTTGCAAATCATCACCATAGATGGGCACATTACTCATATACTGTATTAATGCTTTATAAATAACGCGTTTTAACCTATTTTGATTTATTGCATTTCCGCTAGAGATTCCATAAGTTGAAGATTTTGCATAAGCATACCCTAAGCCTCCTATAAGTTCTGAAACATCTTGATATTCTTTTTCTAATTTACCACTAGAAAATGTAGAAGGATGGCTTGTATAAAATGAAAAATCTGAAAAACGTCCGTTACTATTCTCTAACTCTATTATATAACTTTCTAATTTACTTTCAGAAAATTTTGTTCTTCCATATAATCTAGATTCTGAAATTGTAATTGGTGTATAATGTTCATAAAGTTGTGTCCACAACCTTTTATCCACTACATGAACAATTATATCTTTTGATGATTTTACAGTAACTCCATCTTTTAAAACTACCGTTAAATTATAGTCACCTACATTTCCCGTATTTTTACCTGGTGCTACTTTTAAAACACCAAAGAGTCTTCCTTTATGGTCAAATTGATTCTCAATTGTAAAAATATCTGTAGCTCCAGAGTCTAAATAAAATTTATAAGTATTAGGAATGGGGTTTTTATCAACATCTTTATTACGTTTTAAATTGACTTTTCCAGTGATTTCAACTCCAGCTTGTTGATTTATTTCTATATCAAAATAATTTGCAAACAACACTTCTTGAGCTTCTATATTGATACTCAAAAAAGCACAGATTGATATAAAGTATATTGTTTTAAATGTTTTCATTTTTGATTGTTTAGAAACTATTTTTATTGCACTAATTTTTCTTAATTATATTCTATTCCTAAATCATTCACTCTAACTTCTATTAATTTTATCTTTAATTTCTTTTTAAAGGATTTCACTGTTTTAGAATAATTAGGATTATCAGCTAGATTATTGAATTGTTTAGGATCGTTAACCATATCGTATAATTCAATACCGCCTGAAGCATCCTCACTGTATTGAATATATGCCCATTTTTTTGTACGTAATAAAAACTCTTCTCCTCCATTTGACACACTAAATGCCATATCCCGAACTTTATAATTTGGATTATGCAGCGTTTCTTTAATGTTCTTTCCTTGCAAGTATTTAGATGTTTTAAGACCTGCTATATTAGCTATTGTAGGATATAAATCGAGTAACTCTACAAATGAATTACAAACGGCAGCTTTTTCTCCAGGCATTTTTATAATTAATGGCACTCTTACAGATTCTTCATGCAAACTTCTTTTCATCCAGAATTGGTGTTCTCCCAAATGAAAACCATGATCTGAAGTAAATATAACTATGGTATTATCTTCCAATCCTTTCTCTTTTAAAGACTTTAGTACTTTTCCTACTTGAGCATCCATAAAAGCTACTGATGCATAATAGCCAGCAACTGCTTTTTGCTCTTGTATTTTTGACATTTGTCCATTTACAGAAGTTACGTAATTAATGCCTTTTTCAGGGATATCCTTCCAATCATCTTTTACATTCTTTGGCAACTGAATACTTTTGTACGGATAGGGTTTAAAATAAGATTTTGGAGCAACAAAAGGCACATGAGGACGAACAAAACCAACAGCTAAAAAGAAAGGTTTATCTTTGTGTTTTTCAATTAATTCAATTGCCTTTTTAGCTGTTTTCCCATCAGAATGTACTAAATCATCTCCTTCTGCTTTTACAATAGTCATCACGTTTCCTCCTTTTCTTTCTATTTTATCATCAGGATTTCCTTGTACTAATTCTGCTTCACCTTTTGTTCTCCATTCATCACCTTGACTATTGTATCGTTCCATCCAAGACGCTTCATCATCTTGTCCATTTGAACCATTTTCAATATCAATAGGAACACCCATGTGATATATTTTACTCACTCTTGCAGTATAATAACCATTATCTTTAAATAATTGAGAAAAAGTTTTTCTTTGATTTCCAATGGCTTTTCTACCACTTACATAACCATAAGTTTTAGTGGCACTCGGATAATACCCCCCCATTAAAGAAGCTCTTGAAGGTCCACAAACAGGAAACTGACTATATGCTTTTGTATACCTTGTGCCTTCTAATGCTAATTGGTCAATATTTGGAGTATAAGATGCTTTATTTTCGTAAGAGGATATTGCTGTTGCTGTTAAATCATCAGAAATAATAAATAGTACATTATACTTTTTTTCTTGTGTATTTGTTACTATAAAATAAAATAAACCCATCATTAAAATCAATACTTTTTTTATTTTCATAATTCAAAAATTTAATCTCAATTGATTTACCTTAATCAACTATTTCTTATCAAGATTCAGAACAATTGGTGCTCCTGCATATAACTTTTCTTTATAATTATAAAATTCACCATCTTCATTATCTGGCAAAAACACTGTAATCGTAGAATAGATTTCGTTGTTTGTCACTACTGCTTTTTCGCTCTCTATAGGTTTAATTCCTGGGAATTTATAACTATAATCTCCTTCTTTAAGAATTTCAGAAACTTTAATAATTATAGATTTATGATCTAAACTATGTAATGGATTCGTAACTGTTAAGCGAATAGAATCTTTAAAATTTTTAATCATTACTAATGCAGGTAAGTTCGTTTGCACCCAAGACGCATCCGTAAAATCAACTCGACCTGCTTTATAAAACATAATTTGTTTAAGATCTTGCTGCTGATTATATAAGGCATGATATGATTGTTCATTAACAATAACGTGATTTGTTTTTTTGTAATTATCTAATACTTGCGACATATCTTCAACATTTACATTTGCAACTAATACATAATGATAACCATCTTTTTCGCCTTGCTTTGGAGTCACACCATGATCTAAAGCCAAAATATAATTACTACTTTTTCTTATATTTAAGTCTGTTGCCGTAACATTAATTTCCGAACCTGTTTTAATTAATAAATTTTGATTTTTTTTCGGAAATATTAGATACCCTTTATTATTATGATGCACCCAAGATGGCTCCGTTAAAAGTTCTTTAATATTAACAGAGTTATCAATTTCAATCAATTTTTGTTTACCATTAATTACATAAGTAATTACACATGTTTGCTTGGATTGATCTATAGTGGTAACAATTTCATCTAAATTTGTTGAAGTATTTTTTCTATGAATACTACTTCCAATCGCCGTTCCAAAACGACTTATAAAATGATAAGATTTTAAAGCTTCTACTGCCGTATATGTATCAATTGGTTTATGATGATAACCTGTTAAACCATAAATTCCATCAGATAAAATTCCTGAAAATTCATTTCCTCCTGGTAAAGAAGAAGAAGCTGGCCCTGTTGGCATCGCATCTTTTCGCCATGCTTCTGTAACTCCAGGTAAAGTATGCCAATCATAATTCGTTAATACATTTTTTGAGTATTCGTCTCCATTTAATCTCAACTGAAAAACACCACTGCCAGCGTGCCACGATTTTCTAATATCACTAAAATCTTCTGCTCCACTAGTTCTTAAAGATTTATGTTTTACTGAAAAATAATAATTTTCTTTACGATGTATCAAATAATCGCCATTCCAAAAAGCTGTAGTTTCTGTGAGTGTATGTGTACCATTTGAAAGACTTTTTTTTAGTTCTTTTAACTCATTCTCATTTTTAATAATAGTAGTTGGTGATTTCCCCTGCAATGTTTTTTTTATAGATTTATTTACATGATTTGTTCCAAAATCTGATAAATAGGAAAAGAAACTTCTTCCTGCTACTACATAATCCAAAGAGTTTTTATATAACAAGCGTCTGTATGTATAATTAAATCTATCTGCTATAAATTGATAACTCTCATCTTTAATTGGGAATGCTGTATTTTTAAAATAATCAATAGCTATATTTGCTGTAGTAAGCCATTCAAAACCATAAGCAACCATTGCAACATCAGATGCATTATGTCCCGAATGATGAGTAACAGTTCCATCAGGATGAAAACCAGATTGATTATACATATGAGAAGGTAATGACAATTTATCACACCAATTTCTTACATCTGCAACCACACCATTTGGCGACCAATTTTTGGCAAAAGTTAAATCTTCAAATTCAGTTCCTTTATAATAATCGTCATACCAATAAGGTACATAAGTAATGGGGCGATTATAATCTGCCCACAAAATTGGCATTACCATTAAAGTACGCATACGATGCCCAATATTTGCATCCGCCCATGCACCTTCAGAATAATTTACATCAGAAATATTTTTCCATCGTTGATTCTCATCATTCATGCGTCTTCTGTCAGGCACAACAGAAAAAAACAATTGATAATATCTAATTACAGCATCATATAGTTTTTGAGCTTGCTGATCTCCATTTGCAATATCCGCTAAAACTTCTGGCCAAACATGTACTAAAGGTGCTGCCAAAGCATCCGTTACTCGCCATTGATGAGTTAACATACCATGAGTTGCAAAGCGGTGTTCTCCCAACTTGCTAAATCCATCTCCAACTTCAGTGCCAATAGGTTTTCCATCAACCATGAAATCTTTTCCATAAACAGGAACACTATTCATAAATGCAATTGAAGCTGCATAAATACCTTTTTTTAAACGCTGATGACTCTTTGTATCACTACTTTTTTTACCAAATTTTTTTGATTTAGCATACGCATAACCTAATCCACCTATCATATTGGTTAATTTTTCCAAATCTTTATCATACTCTTTCGCTATTTTATATTCTGATGGGTTTTTAGTGTAAATGGAAGAAAAAGAAAATTGACCATTATTTAATTCAATTTCTTTTAACAAGTTTTCTACTTTTTTATCAGATAATTTCTTTCTACCAAATAATCTAGAAATAGATAACGTGACGGGACTATATACATCAATCAATTCATGCCACATTGTTTTTTTAACAATATGTACAACAATATCTTTTGAAGCAATTGTAGTAGTATTGTCTTTTAAAACTACATTTAAAGCAATATTCATTGGAACTTTACTTGCCTTTTTCCCAGGAGCTACTTTTAGTATACCAAAAACTCTTCCTTGGTTATCAAATTCTGTTCTAATTTCAAAAATTGAATTATTGTTTTTTAATGAAAACTTATAAGTTCTTGGAGTAGCTTCTAATAAAAAATTCTTGTTGCTTTTTAGATTTACTTTTCCAAAAACCTCACTGCCTTCAATTTGATTTGTTTCTATGTCAAAATAATTCGCAAATAAAACTTCTTGCGTAAAGCATGCATTACTAAAAACAGCAGTAAAAACTAATATTATTATATTTTTCATAATTCACTTCTTTTTTGCAGATTAATATCTATACTCTTACCGTCTTTACAATATACTTGAATAGTTGTTTGGTTATCTTTTTTTCTAATTGATATTAATTCATCAATTGCGCCTGCTGCATACCATTCTTCTTTTAATGTTATGGTAACCACACTTCCTTCACTTGTGCTATTTGTAATTTCATCTGGCATTCTTGACATGTTGTGATTGTATTTTTTTAATTTTAAATCAGGATCTGCAATCGTTAATGTTGCAGATTCATTTTCTTTTTTAAACATTGCCAAAATTGGCGTATCTACCTTAACAATATGTCCTTTGTCTATTTTACTATTTATATTAAAAATAGCATACCCTTCTGTACCTGTTTTTGGATGATAAATGCTGTGCAAATCTTTGTTCTTTTGCCAAACTTCATAACTTTTTGAAGCTACAAGTTTACTTGCTTCTTCTTTAGATGTATTGAATAAAATTTGATATTCATATTCGCCATTTTTAGGTGATTTACCATGATTTAAATATGCCTTAACATGAGATTCATTAGTAGGTACATACTTTCTTTTAACTCTCATTAAAGATTTTTGTGGTCCTTGTTCTAATATCACTTCTCCTTTATCCCTAATTATATATTGAATTCCATTTTGGTCTGTAAAATAACCATCTGTAAATTCATTTTTTAATGACTGACTTTTACCTATATTTTTATTGTTGTAAAAAGTGTTTTTATCATCGTTATATTTATACTGAAAAAGTGTCGTTATCGTATTATATCGTGTATCATTATTTTTAATATCTGACCCTAAACAAATTATTTCATTTCCAATAAAAAAATATGATTTTGTTGCTCTAAAAGAATCATCGAACAAAGATTTATCTGAATCTGGACTTACATCATCACGTAATTTCATCGCATACATTCCATTTTCACCTTGCGATAATCCGCTTGCAAAAGTTGTTTCTGCAAAACTTCTATGATATCCTTCTATATATTTTTCTGTGCTTTTATTATCATGAAAAACTTTTTCTACTGGTAACGCTTTTGTAGTTGCTCCTGGTAAATAAGCCCAATGGAAACCATTATTCACATCAATACCTGCGCCTATAAAACCATTTTCTGGATTATTTTGTGTCACTATTAATGTTCCAAAACTTAAATAACGTCCCATACTATTTTCGCTATTACTTGCCCCTGTTTCAAAATCCCAAATGTATTTGTTATATCCTTTTACAGTCGCATATCCTTCATTTGTTCTATGGACTAATAAACTAGAATATGGCATTGATATGTTGAGATTTCCTGGTTTATTAAAATCAGTTCCTAAACTGTTATGCAGATTAACCATCAAATCTAAAGTTCCAAAAGTACCTGAATAGGTTAATGCAGGTGTTAAAATTGATGTAATCTCTTTTGGATTGCTAATTTGATATAGATAATTAAATCGTTTTGCAAATTCCATATCATCAACATAACCATTCTTCATACTCATAACTGTAAAAGCGGGTAATAAATTAGCAGCAATCGCTTGATTTTTATCCGGGAAACGACCACCAACACCATAATGAATATCAATTCCAAATGCAATATCTGACTGACGCATTAATGCGTCTTTTAAAATTTTAGTTGATTTTTGAGATAATTCATAAGGAGTACCTTCCAGTAACCAGTGTACCAATGACATCGTATTTAATGCATGAACTCCGTAAGAGTTTAAATAAGTTCCTCTATGATGATATAGCGAAAAATCTGGTTTTATAGTATCTGAATATCCTGGTGCAAAATCAATAACGTAATTCATATATTCAGAAAAACGTTGTAAGAACAAGTCTTTTTTAGCACCATTATCTATAAGTAAAATGGATATTAATTTTACCAAAGCAGCACCACGTACTTTATCTGTATTTTCTCCTCTAGTTAAATCTAAATCTAAAATACTACCTATTCTACTATGCCATGCTAACATATCTACACGGCTTTTTAATTTGTTTTTCTTTGCAAGATCTTCTCTAATTAAAAATATTGCTTGTGCCATAGGATTTAATCTAATAATATGATCTACTGTACCCATTGCACTTCCAGCAGCCCAACCTTGGTCTTCAAAATAATCTAATAAGGTAATTAGCTTTTCTTGTGAATCTGTGTCGTTATTCATTCTAAAATCCATCGCCAAAGAAAACATGGTAGATTGACTTACTGCTTGAAAAACTAGTCCCTTATCTGAAATATGTTCATCTCGTGTCGCAAATAAAGGCACGCCAGACACATTATTTTTAGTAGTTTTTAAATTCAGCGTTTCATAAAATTCTTTACTTTTTTTAATTTGAGAACCAACTCTTTTTTCAATGGTTGAATTTCTTTGTTTCCAATTGTTTGATTTACTGCCAAGAATTAAAAACTCTAACTTATCAGAAATAATTTTAGAATATTTTTTTATGCCATTATTACTATTGATTGATGATTCATCTACCTCAACATTTAAATAATCTTGATAAGGTTTTAAAATTTTATACGAATCTGCTCTATTATCTGTTTTAGCATTCACAAAATGTAAATCTGAATGTCTTTTTTTAGATACAAAACTTAACAATAGAAAACGATCCATATATATTTTTCCTGGACTTAAAACTTCTGTGGAAGGATAAGAAACAAAGCTTTTCATGATGTTTTCGCCCTTGTAGTTAGCTACTTTTGCATCTTCTTCAAAGCAAACCCAAACAGCACGCCATCCCTTAAAATTTAAATTTACTTCAAATTTATATTTAGGATTTTTTTTAGCAGCATCAACAGAACTACCAACTTGATAAATCATTTTACCTTTTTGCGGTTTTTCTTGATATAACCACATTTTTATTCCTCCAAATTTTTTGTTTGGATAATAAGCGGGTTCATATTTTTCTGGAATTCCTCCTTTATAAGCTTCTGTGGATTTATTTAAGCCTTCCATATCTGCAACCACTAAATAATCCTTTAAATTATAACTCCATAATAAAGAATTTTTACCATCTTTAAAATGTAATGGAGAAATTTCTGTGCCTCCGTTTTCTGATTTCCATGTTTCTAAATAAGATTTAGATTCAAATTTAAATTCATGAATTAAAATATCATCTGCAGGTTTTTGTGCAAACATATGCATCGTTGCAAACAATAAAACCAATAACGTTTCTATTTTTACTTTGTTCATTTCAAAATTCTTTTTAAATAATTTTTTAATTTAATAATTAGTTACTATCATATTTCTTATATACTCATTGCTTTTTACAAGCTTAATAATATATAACTTTTGACAAGTAAATGATTTTTATGATTACAAAATTCTTTTTTTATTAATCCCTCAATTATTATTAACCTTATATTTTTTTATTCTGCGTTTCTACTTTTTTATTATTTTCTTAACTATAGAAGCTCCTCCATATACAATTTTTAAAAAATATAAACCAGAGTTAAAATGGGCTATTGAAATCATATTTCCTTCATTTCTATTTAATTGTTTTTTTAATAAAGTTTTTCCATCTAAACTATAAATATAAATGTCAGCATTCTCTATTGAAACTGGCAAATCAATCATAATATTACCGTTTGTGGGATTAGGGTGAACCTTTACTAGAAACTCTTCTCTTTCGTTAATGGTTTCAGTTTTAAGTGAAGAATAGTCCAATTTAAATAACTTTATATTATCATGATAAGCAATTCTAGAAACTGGCGTATCGGTAGAGGAAGAATTAGCTTCTCGATATACACCCCATTTAAAGTAGCCACGCTGTCCCCCAGCTGCTGTGCCGTAATATGTTATAACATTTTCTACAGAACGCACTAAAGTATATAATTCATCTCCTGGAAAACGTATATAATATTTAATATATCCTGTTGAATTTTTAGTCCACAATACATCAATTCTAAAATCTATCCACTGATTGATGTACGGACGAATATCTTTAATTAATTCATTTTGTGAAAATGCAGGCTCCCAAACAAATAATCCATTTCTTTTAGTAGCTATTCTTGTTACCACCCCTGCTGTCTCTTTCATTTGAAAAATATTATTACCATAAGGAGCTGCTCCCGGAGTATATTCTTCCCAATCTTTTAGATAAACGCTAAACTCGTATCGAAAATGATCACCAGGAAAATAGTTTGCTGCACTAAAGTTTAATACATCACTTTCACTTCGAAACGATCCATTTGAAAAATATGCATTATCTGTTCTATCAACTTTATGAGCAACTGCATAATTACTTTCATTACCAGAAACCATATATACAGCATCTGTTGCGCTAGCGTTTGTTGGATTTATATTTGTAAAACCAGAGTTCGTTTGATTATTTTCATAATCTGCAATAAAAATTGTATCAATTACTTGATTTTGAGCTATGCAATAGTTTGAACTAACAAACCACAATAAGCAACTAAATAAAAATAATCGTTCTGTTTTCATTTCTATACTATTTTTGACGCTCTATTAAATGTTAAGAATCTGCAATATTCCGTCATTGTTAGGCAAGTCAATTATTATTTAGGTTCTTTAATGTTTTATATCGTGTTAACGCTTCTAAAAAATAATAGTCTGCGTAAATTAATGTACCATCTAATTCAGAGTTTTTCAAAAAATTACCAGTAGCATGTTTTATTAAAAAATTTCCATTTGTACCTGGTTCTGCAAAATATTTTGGAGAAGAAAGACTTTTTAATATTTTCTCACCTGTTTTAAAGTATTTAAGACCATTGTTGTTTGAAAGCGTAGAAAGTTCCATAAATGCTGATGCCATAATTGCTGCCGCAGAAGCATCCCGTAAAGTTGGAATATCCGGTGCATTATAATCCCAATAAGGCACAAAATCTTCAGGCATATTAGGATGATTTAGAATAAAACTTGCAATATTTTCTGCTTGTTTTAAGTATTTTTTATCCCCAGTTTCTCTATAAGTCATTGTAAAACCATACAAACCCCAACTTTGTCCACGGCTCCACGCTGCTGTTTTAGGATCACTATTCCCATTATTCCAATCTCGTTTTCTAAACTTACCCGTTATCGAATCAAAGTCAATTACATGAGAACAACTAAAATCTTTTCTGTATTGATACTTTAAAGTAGTATTTGCATGTTTTACAGCTACATCATAATAAATTTTATCTCCAGTAAATTTACTAGCTGCAAAAAGCAATTCTAAATTTATCATATTATCAATAATTACAGGGTATTGCCAATCTCTTTCTGGTTGTGGTTTCCAAGACATTATTGCGCCTACTTTTGGATTAAATCGTGTAATTGCAGATTTTGCTGCTTGAATAATAACCTCTTTATATTTTGGAGATTTTGTTAATTTATAACCTTCTCCAAAACTGCAATAAATTCTAAAACCAATATCATGATCTTTTGTATTGTATTTTTCTTCTTCTACTAATTGAGTAGCAAGTTTTGCTTTGGCAAGTAAATCTTCATTTTCTGAATATGCATAAGTTAACCACAAGTTTCCTGGATAGAAACCACTTGTCCAATCTTTTATTGGTTTAAAACCGCGTTCTATAGATCTTGGTAATTTACCAGTTTCTTTAACTGTAGGATACATTGCTTCTAGGTGAAGCGTTGATTTTTTAAAAATATCACCTATAAATGCATCTGATAATTCAGTATTTGAATTTGTAGATTGAAATGCTAATTGTTGTTTATTTTTTGAAAAGTTACAGGAGTAAAAAACAGTAATTACAGATAATACAAAAAGTCCTAATAATATTTTTTTTCTTATCATTTGATCCATTTTAAATGTAAAAAATCATACGGAAAATGAATATTTCCGTATGATTACATAAACTCAATTTATTATAGACTCTCTACAATAACTAATTTAGGGGGTGTATTATTAATATGCTCTCTCGAAGCATAAAATATTCTTTGTCCAAGAGTATTAACGGTATTTAATCGTACAGAAAGTTTTCCATCACTTTCAACTTGTAGTTGTGCGGTAACATCAAACTCATGTTCTAATCCTGAAAGCGTAGTCTCTCCAATTAAAAAATCACTTGTAAAAGTTGCAATTGGTGAAGCATCTGACGCAGGTTTTGTGTTTGCTGTTATTGTCATTTCGCCCCAACTATCATCTATAACATGGTACAAAGTTTGTGTTGTAGCTCCACCAAAATTTGTTTCGGCATTTGCCCAATTACTTTCTCTTGTTGTCGTTAAAACAATTTTTGCTTCAGTTACTTTGGATGGATCAATACCTGTTAAATCAAACTTCAAATAAAACTCTCTTAAATCGTTATCTGTATTCCCATCACTAGCAACTAAATCTGTTTTAGCACCGCCATTATCATCAGATTTCCCCGAACCATTTCGTCCTCTAGTCCAAGCATCTGCTTCTGCATTTACAGTTGTTTCTTTTATTGGTAAATCATCACCAACAATAGTTAAATTATATTCAGAAACTTCTCCAATAAAAAAGCCTTCACTTAAATTGCTTATGGTTAAAATTACTGTTTTATCACCATCAACTATCGTATTATCTATAGGTGTTATTTCTATTTCTATAGTTTTTGTACCTACAGCAAAATTAACAGAAAGCACATTGTTTACGGCGTCTGAAGTGTAATCTGTATCAGCAATTGCCGTACCGCTAAAATTAACATCAAATGAGCCCGCTTTTATTGCAGGTGTAGTTAATTCTATAGTAGCTATGAATGGTTGTGTTGCGTTTTCGTCAATTTCACCACTTAAAGCATTAAAACCTACAGATGGAGGAACAGGCTCATCGTCTTCAATAATTAATTCAAATTGAACATTTAATTTGTTTTCACTATTTCCTATATTTTCTTCAGGAATAAAAACACCTTCACCTATTAAATTTCCTAAAGCAAAAGTAACTACACGATTTCCTGTATATATATCATCGTTATTAATACTTACATCAAGGCTAATTGATTTTGTTCCTTTTTGTATAGTAAAAGATGCTCCTTCGTTCCCATCATTATCTGTAAAAGTAATTCCGTTAGCATCGCCAGAAACTAAAATTAAATCAAATGTGGCATCGTTAAAAATAAATTTAGAAGTGTTGATTTGTAATTTAACTTCTTTACTCCCTTCTAATACTATAGCTTCTTTTTCGGGAAACCCAAGAACAGCGTTAGGTTCATCATCTATTCCATAAATAACACTTTCATTCTCCACACAAGAGTTCGCTACAAATAACATTGCTGTACATGCTATTGCCAAAAGAATTTTATTTTTTTCTTTAAAAAATTTCATAAATATATTTTTCATAATGTCTTTTTAAAAATTAATATTACCTATAACCATTGTTTGATGGATCTGTATTTAAAATATCTGGATTCTGACTTATTTCTGATGAGAAAGGAATAGGTAATAATACATTACGCTCTTGAATATTGACTGCTGGAAAATAATCATAATCTTTACTATAACCCGCAGCTGCCATATTTGCTCCAGTTTGCCTTACCGTTTGCACCAATATTCCCCATCTAATTAAATCTGGTTTTCTTAAATTTTCATTACATAATTCCCAACTTCTTTCATCTCTAATTTGTTGTCTAAAGTTTGAGCCACCAGAACCTGATACATCTACAGATGGAGCTGCAACATTAATTGGTAAATTTCTAGCTCTTCTTTTTACTTGATTAACTGCTTCGTAAGCATTAAACATTGAAACTCCAGAAGGTAAAGCACCCCCATTTTCTATAGTTTCATTAATTCCTTCTGCGAACATTAATAACACATCTGCATACCGAAGTACTGGAAAATTAATGACGTCGTAATTCTTATCTGGAGAGAGACTATTTATTAGATATCTTCTAAATTTTCCAATACCCCATTTCAACTTATCTCTACCTACAGGAACAAATTGATCATCTTTATCAATCTCAAATTGAGAAATAGAATAATCTCTTCTAATTTCATCATCAGCTTCAAACGTATCATAAAATGTTGGTAAATTATACCTTCTTGGTGCACCTCTTTTGTAACTTGAATTAGTATGTTGAGTTACACCATGCCATGTTCCTAAAGTACTTGCATCATTTCGGCTATCTCCAACAAATGAAAATTGAATTTCCCACATGCTTTCTTTAGGTTCAAAAACTTTTTCTGATAAATTTTTAAATACTTGTGGAAACAACTGATCAAATGGCGCACCTATTGTAAGTTGCTCAATAGTAGTATTTAATTGATGCTGACCACTAGAAACTACTGCCCAAGCTTGTTCTACAGATTTTTCAAATTTTGAAGTATCCTTTACTGGTGAACCTGCCCATGTTAAATAAATACGCGACAATATACCTTGAGCAGCAGCTTTACTTACTCTTGCGGGGCTTTTTACACCAGATGCTACTGGCAGCATGTTTATTGCCGCTAACATGTCTTTTTCTATTTGTTCGTAAACTTTTACTTTAGGATCTCTTTCTACCTTTAAAGTTTCTAAAGTAATGTTAGAAGTTAATCTTAAAGGCACGTCGCCCCAATTTTTTACTAATTGAAAATACATAAACCCTCTTAAAAAATAAGCATCTCCTAAAATATTGTTGTAAGAAGCTAAATCTGAAACTTGCTTTGTGGAAGGATCTGAAATTGCTGAATTTTTATCACGTAATACCGTTACACGTTCTATTACTTGATTTGCTCTATATATACCTGTGTAAAATTGACTCCAAACTTTACCAACCCAAGCATTATTTTCTTGTATTTGATAATTTGCTAATAAATCATCATCTAGCCCTCTATCTTGCCTCCAATAACGTTCTTGATCTGTACCTGTATGAAAGTATAATAGATAACCTCTCCCGTACAACTCATCTGTTGCTAACACATCGTAAATCCCAAACAAACCTAATTCTGCAGATGCTACATCTGTGTAAAAGTTATCTCCAGTAAAAGAAGAATAAACTTCTTCTTCCAAATCATTGTCACAAGAAACAAAAAATAAACCTGTAATTAGTATGATTAAACACGTCTTAAAACTAAAATTTGTTAAGATTTTTCGATTTGTATTTTTAATTTTTAATTTCATATTCTTATATTTTATGTATAACATATTTTTTTAGAAAGTAATTGATAGTCCACCAATAAAAGTTTTGCTTCTTGGATAAGCTCCAAAATCTACACCAGATGTAAGTCCGTTTCCTCTAGTACTTACTTCAGGATCAAAACCTGTATAGTTTGTCCAAGTAAACAAATCTTGCCCTGTAACGTAAACTCTTAAACGTTGCATTCCTAATTTCTTAAGCCAATTTTTATTGAATGTATACCCCAAAGAAATAGTTTTTAATCTTATGTAAGAACCATCTTCAATATATTGTGTTGTTAATACTTCTGATACATCGTTGATATTTCTAAAAGTTGTTGTTTCGTTCTGTTCTGTTGTATTTGTATCTTTCCATCTATTTATTATTTCAGGAATAAAATTTCTATGGCTCTTTAAGTTTGACGTCCACAAAATTCTGTTTGCATTATAAATATCATTTCCATAAGACCATTGGAAAAACACATTTAAATCAAATCCTTTATAGGCAAAATTATTAGAAAATCCACCAAAAAATTTAGGATTTGGATTACCTATAACTTTTTTATCATCATCATTAATAACACCATCATCATTTAAATCAGCATATTTTCTATATCCTAATTTTTCATCACCAAAAGAAACGTCAACAAAAGGGACTCCGTTAGTGTCAAAATCTTCTGGTCTGTACAACCCGTCATCTACAAAACCATACATTAATCCAAAAGGTTGCCCTACTTGCGTAATAAAATCATTCGCATAAGGATCTTGACTAATTTGATTTGTAGACCAAGAGGAATTACTAAATAAAATATCACTCTCTACTAACCCCAATGTTTTAGAACTTGGAAAAGTTATATTTAAATTTGAAGTCCATTTTAAGTTTCCTTTTAAGTTTTCTGTATTTAAAGCTAATTCCAAGCCTTCATTTTGAATTTCTCCAATATTTCTATAAACACTTGTAAAACCTGAAGAAGCTGGTGTAGGTGCTTCTAATAATAAATCTCTAGATGTTTTTCTGTACCAATCTGCAGTAAAAATTATTCTATCTTTGAAAAGACTTAAATCTAAACCTATATTAAACTGCTCTTGTGCTTCCCATTTAATATTTGGATTTGCTAAATTTGATGGTGCAACACCGGCAGTTATACCATTATTTTCTCCATAAGTAGTAGAATTTAATGTTGCAGCTGATACGAATGCAGGAATTCTATTATTACCTACTTGTCCCCATTCTACTCTTAATTTACCATTAGAAAGTGGTTTAAAATCCTTTATAAAATCTTCATCAGAAAATCTCCATGCACCACCTAGAGATGGGAATAAACCGAATTTATTATTCCCTCCAAATTTAGATGAACCATCTCTTCTTAACGTTGCAGTAAACAAATATTTACTATCAAAATTATAATTTAATCGATAAAAAAGAGAAGTTAAAACATTTGTTGGTGACTTAAAAGATTCAGGGAAACCTGGCTCTGTCGCAGACCCTAAATCATTTACACCTAAATTAGGGTCTGGAAAAACACTTCCAGAAGCAGACACATACGTTTCTTTTCTATCTTGATAATCAAAACCTAATAGCGCTGTGAATCTGTGTTTTTTAAATCTATTTCGATAAGTTAATGTTGATGAAAACAAACTATTTGTACCATCACTAATTTTAATTTCACCTCTTGTATATCCATTTCGTCTTTCAAAAGCACTATTTATCTCATCAAAAGTTTCTCTTTTTCGATTTAACTGCCTAATACCTCCTTGTACTTTTAATTCTAGGTTACTCATTATTTTATATTTCAAAAACCCATTAAAAAGCAAATAACTTTTCTTATCTCCTCTTTTTTGAGTTAATGAATTTACTATTGGGTTACTAATTGGAGCTCCTTCTTCTGTATCTGGATCCTCTGGAAAAAGTAATAACTCTTCATTTGAATAAAACAATCCTCCTGTTGGTCTTCCCTGAATAATATCTTTAAGTAAATTAAATCGAGCATTACTTGAACCTCCATCAGGATTTAAAATATTAGTTGAAGTATGTGTTCCAGAAACCTCGGTAACTGTATAAGAAACATTAGCTCCTGCAGTTAATTTTTTAGAAATTTTCTGATCGAATTTTAACTTTATATAAGTTCTATCAAATCCACTATTCTGTAATAACCCATTACTGCTGTAATTAGATAAAGAAAGGTTGTATTTAGTATCCGAAGTTCCACCATTTACAGACACATTATGACTTTGTACTTCTGTATCTCTAAAAACTTCCTTTTGCCAGTCAATTCCATTAATACTGCTTCCATTTGGTTTTAAGTATAAATTTAAAGGGCCATATCTATTTGCAGCTTCTGTATCATTAACTTCATATCTTAAATCAACAAAATCATAAGGAGACAATACATCTATTCTATTGGTGATGTTATTCACACCATAAAAACCACTATAGGTAACTTCTGTCTTACCTTCTACACCATCTTTACTTGTTATAAGAATTACTCCATTTCCTCCTCTTGCTCCATATATTGCAACTGCAGAAGGCCCTTTAAGTACTTCCATAGAAGCTATATCTGCTTGATCTAATGATGAAACATCAAAATCCTCTATAGGAAATCCATCTATTACATATAAAGGAGAACTAGATTGTGTTAATGATCCTGTTCCTCTAATTTTTATACTTGCAGAAGACCCCGGTCTTCCTTGACTTGAAGTAACTTGAACTCCAGCAATTCTACCCGCCATAGCTTGATCTAAAGATGCAACAGGAGCTTTAACAACATCATCAATATTAAAAGAACTTACTGACCCTGTTAAATCTCTACGCTTTACTTCTCCATAACCAATCACAACAATTTCATCTAACACATTTGCGTCACCCATTAATTGTACATTAATTACAGTTTTACCATCTATTTTTATTTCTTGAGTTCTAAAACCCATATAGATAAACACTAATGTTTTCTTCCCTCCGTAATCAATGGAATACTTTCCATCAAAATCGGTAGTAGTTCCTTTACTAGTTCCTTTTATCACTACAGTCGCACCAGGTAATGGCATATTGCTTTCATCGGTTACAATTCCAGTAACATTTAATTTTTGTGCATAAGCTGTTGTTGATAGCAACATAATAGATACAGCCAAAAAAAGATGTCTCGTAAATGAATTAATTATTCTGTTCTTCATTTTTCTCATGTAATTTAAATTAGTTTGTTCAAAATTAAAATTTAAGATGGTTTGTAGCAGGGTCAGATGGTTCATATTAAAGGGTTATTTGTTACCTAAAAAATACATCCTTACTCTTAACACCTGTAAAAACTATGCTTTATAATAAAACTACTTTTATATTTAATATAATTAGAGGTTGTAACCTAATGTGTATGTTTTTCCTTTTACAGAAATGTCAACACTCATTTTAGTATCAGATTCTTTGTTTATTTTATACGTTGCATTTAATGATTTTGCTTTCCCTTCTTCTGGATAAACAACAGAAATCATCGAAATAGGATTTTCATCTTTTTTCTCTATACAAAAAGCGACTCCTTTTCTTGGGATTTCTTTTCTATAACTATAAGAAACCTTTAAATCTTCTTCTATTGTAGTAATTTGATTGTTTGACAATGCTACTACCTGAACATTAGGTTCTTTTTTATTATCAGATTGAAAAGTATTATTCTTAAAATGATATTTTGCGTCTCCTTCTTTTACTTGGTAACGAATTTTCACATTACCAGTAGCATTTCCAATGGCTTCATCAATAATCACAAAAAAAGTTTTATCTACAAAAAAGACAGAACGTCTATGTTTTAAATTATCATAACTCTGATTTTCATAAACCAAATAATCTAAATTTTCTGAAGTATGCCATTTCAATTCTTTAGTGTCAATTGCAACATCTTCATCATTTAAAGTAAGTGTTTGATGTATAGACGATTGTCTGTAATAATTTCTTTTCTCCATTACTTCCTTATCACCTGCATAAACATAACAACCTGCATCTGGCATTAAATTAACGCCTTTGTGCCAAAGCTCAAAAGTTCCATTATCTGGTTGTGTGTGAAATTTACCTCCACGCATACCAGCTCTCATAATTAAGGATGTACTTTTATTATCCCAACCGTTTCTAAACGATGTTAAACCAGTTTCTGAAAGTCGGGTTGATAAAAAATTAGGTGCTTGGCCTTTTCGTCCATTTGTAGCGTAAAATTTTATAATTTGATCTTCTGGAAAAATGGCACTCCATTCTTTATATTTTTTAATAAATGCGCTGCTTGATGTTGCCCAAGCATCACCAAACATTGGATAACTCATGTCTGGAAAAGAAGATTTAAGACTTGCGTAAATCATGTCTTTAATTGTAGTTATATATTCCATTGGAAACTCATCTTCTAAATTACAAAGCTGTGCCATTTGTAATCCTTTTAAAAAAGTTTCGATGCTACCTATATGATAATGTTGACTTATTTCAAAATGAAATCCATCTGCTAAAACTTGCACTTTTATCTCTTCATTTAAAATTTCAATACCTTCTTTTCTCCATCTTTCAGCATTTTTAAATTCCTGAAAAAAACCTCCTCCATAAATCATTCGTTGTGCTTGAAACAATCTATGATTTCCTTCTTTTGTATAATTAGCACTAACTAATTCTGCTTGTTTATAATAGTTTAGTAAAAACTCCATTAAAAATTCTGGAGTAAAATTTTCTGATTTAATAAAATAATTAAAAAGTGTAGTTTGATCCTGCACTCTTCTAGAGGTTTCTAAAGGGCGCCATGCAAACCGATCATTTTCTTTAGATAATCCTTTTGGATTATCCTTTATCCAATCTTTTAACTGAAAAATCCATTCTTTTGCATATTTCTCATTACCTGTAGACCAATATGCTTCACCCATTGGTATCCACCAATACATACGGTTTACTTGCCATCTAATTTCGTTATCTTTAATAGGCCAAAAGTTCCAGTCTATATCTTTCCCGTAGTCTAAATATCCATAACCTTTATGAACATAAAACTTATGTTCCATACCTTTATTTGCTTTTTCTAAATTTAATTTCCCAATTTTTCTCCCTAACCAAGAATCTTTTTCTGAAGCATTTATCTCTGGGTGTTTAATATTTGTTCTATTTCGATAATAGTTTAATAATTCAAAAGCTGCTTTTTGATAATCCTGTTGTTTTACTTCTTTTTTCACTTTTTCTAAACCAGAAATATTCAAATCTAATAATTCAAATACATCTACATTTATAGCAGAATTGTTTTGCGCAAATGATAGCATAGAAAATAAGCTACAAAACAACAGTACTAATATATTTTTATTCAATTTCATTATTAATTCATTTTTTTTAGTGAATAAATATTAGAATCTTATTTTAAAAAAAAAGAGCAATTCTTATACTAAAATCACTCCTTTTCTTTATAATAAATGTTTTTAGTTTTTAATGATTTTCACCACCCCAATAATATCTCCAATTATAACTTTCATATTATAAACACCTGTTGAAAGACTAGCTATATTGATTTCTTGTTTTATTTGATTACCTAATTTCACATTCAAAACCTCTTGACCAATCAAGTTGTATATCTGAACCTGCTCTACTGTTTCAGTAGCAGATAAAATAACTTTATCTTGTGTAGGGTTTGGATAAAAAGAAAATTTAAACTTTTCTAAAGATTCTGTTTTTAAAGTAACTTTATTATCAAATATGATATAATCTATATCGGTATTGTCTGCAGTTCCATCCAAAACGGTACTTCTTTCGGTAAATCTCATTGTAATAGCATTAACTGTTCCAGACCAGCCGTCAGCTCCAGATAATTCAAGGTCATACGTTTTAAAATCTGTATCTCTTGTTGTGATATTTGTATTTATAAATGTATCACCATCACCGACTGCATTTTTTATAACAAACCTTATTTCATTTGCAATGCTACTATTATTTTTCAATTTTAAATGAACATATCCATTTGCATCGGCATCAATACCATTTGCATATTGAATGTTTGGATTTTTGTGATTAGCAGGAGTTAAAGTCATTATTCCGCTATCTACAGAAATTGATCCGTTTTTCCCTACCCAACCTTCTGAATCTTCATTCGTATCAAAATTAAAAGTTTGTGCGTTTGCCACAAATGATAAATTAAGTAATAATAAAAATGTAATTTTTCTCATAATTAAAAGTGTTTAAAAAGTTATTATTTTATTTGTTAATACCAATTATTCAACATAATTAATATTTAAAGTTATTATACTCTCAAAAGTAAAAAGATAGCCTTGCTTTTTATCAGAACAAATGTTTCACAAAAAGAGTTTATATGTTTCATTAACTAAAAATCTATCATAATATCTTATTTATAAAGGCTAAAAATATATTGTTCGCTTTTCATATAAATTTATAAAACCTTAAAAATTTAAAATATTCAGAAAGGAAAGAAGTTATCTTTTAAACAAGGCTGCTTAATTAGACAATAGTTAAACTCTCTAGTCTTTCTAATTAATATAAAATTAATCCATTGCAATAAAGAACGTTTTAAATCATAAATACGCTTTAATATGCAACAGGTTATAAGGCTCATTTTAAAATAATTTTACTAAAATCTCCATCTTACAAAAGCCTCAATAGCGGCATAGTTAGCTAAACCTAAATGATTGTATATTTGAGCTGTTTCTTTATTTCTGTCTTCTGCGTGTTGCCAAAACTCCCGACTATCGCTTCCTTGGAAGACAATACCATCCTTTTGAGACTGATGCTTAAATATTCCTTGTCTCTTTTCTAATACTTGGCCAGGACTCATGGGTACCGCCATATCAATAGTTTCAACATCCCATTCTTGCCATGCTCCTCTATATAACCAAACCCAACAGTCTTCCATAAATGCATTATTTTTTAAACGTTTTACAGATTCTAAAATAGCATCTAAACAAACTTTATGAGTCCCATGTGGATCTACCAAATCACCTGCTGCAAATATTTGATGTGGTTTTATAGTTTTAATCAGATTAACAGTTAAATCAATATCTTTTTCTCCAATCGAATTTTTCTCAATGGATCCTGTTTCGTAAAAAGGTAATTCCATAAAATGAATATTATCATCTGTTAACCCTAAAAAATAACTAGCATTTCTAGATTCCCCTTTTCGAATTAATCCTTTAATTTGCCTTACTTCAGGAATATCAATTTCACTTCCTTTTTTATTTTCGAGAAACGTAACGGCTTTTTTATAAATATTTTCAGCTTTAATATTTTCAATACAAAACTTTTTATTATAATCACATACAAAACTTGCAAATCGCAAAGCTTCATCATCTGATACTGCTATATTTCCTGAAGTTTGGTAGGCTACATGAACATCATGTCCCTGCTCTTGTAATCGTTTAAAAGTTCCTCCCATACTAATAACATCATCATCTGGGTGTGGGCTAAAGATAAGAACACGTTTCTTTGCTGGTTCTGCACGTTCTGGTCGCTTACTTTGATCTGAATCTGGTTTTCCTCCTGGCCAACCTGTTATAGTATGCTGTACATTATTAAAGATACGAATGTTAATATAATAAGCTGACCCCAAGTCTGCTAATAAGTCACTCATTCCATTCTCAATATAATCTGCTTCGGTAAGCATTAAAATGGGTTTTTGTAAATGTAAAGCTAATCGTACTACTGCTTTTTTAATTATTTCTTCTGTCCATTCTATTTTCTCTACTAACCAAGGTGTATTGATACGGATTAATTTTGAAGCTGCTGCTTTATCAATAATAAATGTAACATTATTATGTTCTTGTAAAAATGAAGCTGGTATTTGATTGTTAATAGCACCTTCAACTGAAGTTTTAATAATATTTGATTTCCCTTCTCCCCATGCCATTAAAAGGACACGTTTAGCTTCCATTATTTTTTTCACACCTAAAGTAATTGCAGTTCTAGGAGTTTTATCCAAACCACCAAAATCTCCACTTGCAGCAACCCTTGTAATATAATCTAATGCAACAAGTCGTGTTTTTGAATTCTGCAATGACCCTGACTCATTAAACCCAATATGTCCATTACCACCAATACCTAAAATCTGTAAATCAATACCTCCTAAAGTCTCAATTTTCAATTCATAACTATTACAGTAGTCTGAAATTTGTTCTTTTGTGAGCATACCATTTGGTACATGTATATTTTCAGGCAAGATATCTATATGTTTGAATAACAATTCATTCATAAACCTATGATAACTATGTATTGAATCAGGAGTCATAGGGTAATACTCATCTAGATTAAAACTTATTACATTCTTAAAACTTAATCCATCTTCCTTATACATTCGAACTAACTCGGCATATAAACCCTTTGGAGTTGATCCTGTGGCTAGCCCTAATACGCAATATTTATTTTCTTTTTGCTTTAATTTAATTAGTTTAGAAATTTCTTTAGCTGCAGCTACTGATGCTAAAGACGAATTTTCAAAAACAATAGTATTTATATTCTCAAATCGTTTTTCAAAACCTGTTGCACTATCAATATTACTTTTTATCATAAGTTATTCCATACCCTTTTTATAAAATATTTATTTTATTATCTACAAAACACTTAGTAATGCCTCATATAAAGTCAGTACTATTAGCGACGAAATAGTTGAAGTAACAGTGACTGTCTTTTTAAATTAAAACTTAAAAATGTTTTTATAACTAAAATGAAGTTATTTTAAAGTTGGATTATTATCAAAAACAATTTGGTCTATTTCAATCAAATCCATTTCATTTAATTTTGTTTTTCTATCCGTAAATCTCAAAGTTAATTCTTTTACAATACCTTCCCAACCATCTAGGTCTGTTAATTCAGACGTAGTTTTTTTGGCATCTGTTGGTAAAGTAATAATAACAAATTTTGGAGAATTTGTTTCCATTACTGCATTCACAAAAAAATCTCTATTGGAATCTGTCGTTCTTGGAAAATAAAATCTAATTGTATTCGCAGAACTACTGTAATTTCTAATTTTAATGTGACAGTATTTTGCTTCTTTAGCATCAATACCTTTTCTAAACCTAATATTAGGATTTCTACTATTTGTAGGTACTATTCTTAAAACCCCATCTGTTACATTCCCTATTGCATTGTTAACCTTCCAGCCTTCATAGTTTCCATTGACATTAAAACTAAAGGTTTGGCTCATCATTAAAAATGGCATCATTAAAAGTAAAACTAATATTATTTGTTTTTTCATAATAGAATTTGTTATTCATATATTATTCTTCTACGTAATTGTATTCTTCTTTTAGACCTAAAATATCAATTGCTTCTTGTCCTGGTCTTGGACGTTTATCACCTTCCATATAATATATTGCAGCATCCCAATCATACATTTCTCCTATTTCTCTTGGATCACCAGTAGCAATTAAATAATCAACCATTTGCTTAGCTAATTTTTTTTCTGTTTCAGCATATTCTGGTTTCCCTGCAACATTATATATTTGCTCTGGATCTTTTTTTAAATCATATAATTCTATGGTTGGTCTTTTTGCAAATGATAAATCAAAAAATGGCTTTACCTCATCCTCGTTTTTATGTTCCAATAAATAGAATTTAGATGGAGCTGGATATTGTAACATATGCGCATCAACATCACCATATAAAGGAGGATCACCAGCTGGCCATCTACTAGCTTCATAATTTTTAATGTATAAATAATCATTTGTTCTAATCGCTCTTCCTGGATATCCTAATCCATTTTGACGTACAAAAGCATGTCGCTCACGTCCCATTACAAAAAAATCTCTTTCTTTATTGATTACTCCAGAATTTTCTGAAGTTAAAATAGGCACTAAACTTTTTGCTGTCATTTCTTTTGGAATATCAATACCAGCAAGTTCTAAGAATGTTGGAGCAAAATCATTTAAACTCACAAAATCTTCTATAACTCTGTTACCTTTATAATGGTCTGGCCAAGAAACTATTAGTGGTATTTTGGTTCCTGCATCATACAAGTTTGCTAGTCCTCTTGGCATTTGCCATCCATTATCACTACAAATAACAACAATAGTATTTTCTAACTCTCCCATTTCTCCTACCAAAGCCATATACGAAGCTACCTCATTATCAAACATTTGAATTTCGTTATAATAATCTGCGATATCTTTCCGAACTTCTTCTGTATCTGGTAAATAAGAAGGCACTTTAATTTTACTTAAATCTATACCCGATTTTTTCCATCCATTTTTTCTAAAAGGCCTATGTGGATCTCTACTACTATACCAATACATCCAAGGTTGCCCTTTATCAACTTCATTATAAAACTCCTCAAAAGAATTGTAACGTTCACCTCCTGGGTTTGTTTTCCATCCGTTAGGTTCTGCGTTTCCAGGTCCCCAACCTTTACCTTCTATTCCAACATGATATCCATTTTGAGACATTAATTGAGAGTAAACCTGTTCTTTTGGAAAACCACCCCAAAGATTTGCACCTTCTTCTAATCGCCAAATATCTTGACCTGTTAGCATTGCTGCTCTTGCAGGTGAACAAGAAGGTGAAGCACAAAAAGCATTATTAAACAAAACACCTTCTTTTGCTACTTTATCTATAACTGGAGTTTTTACCACTTTATCTCCATAGGCACCTAAATGATCAGAAAAGTGATTATCTGTCATTAATATTAAAATATTTGGTCTTTCTGTAATCTCTTTTTTATAAGGCTTGTCACACCCCATAACCATAATTAAGAGTAAAAGAAATGGACTTTTAAACGTCGAAAGTTTCATAATTTAATTATTTAATTTATTATTTGTGTTTCTACAATCTCTACCAGTCTTTCTGGTTTATCGTTTTTTTTATTAGTGATATTAATTGTTTTGTTATTAACTAATGGTTTTGCCCATATACCTACACTAAAAATGTAAGCCAAGGTTATATAATTAAAAAACATTCCGAATTTTAACCCAAATAAATCGCTTAAACCTCCTACAATAAAAGGGGCTATTGCACCACCTACAATTCCTGTGCATAAAACACCTGCAATAGAGCCATGATGAGTTTTCATAGAATTTAATGCTAGTGAAAATATAATAGACCACATTACAGAAGCAAAAAAACCAACCATAGGAAAAGCTATTAATGCAATTTCTTTATTCCCAAAAAGTGCCATAGTTAAAGATAAAAATGCCAAAAATGAGAAGTACATAAGTATTTTTTTACTATCAAAAAATTTTAGAAGTATAAGCCCTAGAAAACAACCTAAAGTCAATAATCCCCAAAAGTTACCTACTGCTTCTGCTCCAGTTGTATCTGGATTAACACCATGATAGGTTTCAAGAAATTGAGAAATCCAAAAAGAAACGCCTTGCTCAAAACCAACATAACAAAAAATACCTATAAAAAAAGATACAATAGTTTTATTCTTGAATAACATTTTGAAGGTTACCCAATCTCCTGTTTTCTCATCTTCTTTTAACTCAACTTCTGGGAACTTTACAGCCACAATAACTAAAACCATTAAGAAAGCGATTACTGCAAATATCCAATAAATAGCAACCCAAGTCATATTACTTGGTGACAATGAGGTTAATGTTTCAATGAGCATTCCTTTGTTTTCTGTTCCAATATTCTCAACCAAATAAGAAAACAAATACGGCCCTGCAACGCCTGCTGCTCCAAAAAATAATTGAGCTAACACAGAATAAAAAGCAAAATTTTCTTCTCCTCCTGCTTCTCTTAACAACGGATTAATCGCAACTTGCAACATTGCCATTCCTGTTCCTATCATAAATAACGAAACCAAGAACATGGTAAATGAAGGGAAGATTCCGAATAAAAATGCGCCAAGAGTTGCCAAAGTGAATCCCAATAACATCACCTTTTTTTCTTTATATTTTTCTACTAACATACCAGAAGGGATTGACATTACGCCATAGGCAGAGAAAAAAGCCAAAGTCATAAAACCAAGTGAAGAAAATTCTAAATTAAAACTCTCTTTGATGCTTGGGTTTAGTGCACCCAAAATATTTGTTAAGAATGAAATTACAAAAAACACTAGTAGTACTAAACCTACTATTAAAAACCTACCTTTCATTTATATACTTTTAAATTATTATATCTCTTTTAAACTATAAATCGCTGCACCTACAAAACCTGCATCATTTCCTAATTTTGCAGATTCTATACTTACATTTTCTAAACTCTCTTTGAGTGCATAATCGATTACTTTACTTTTTATTTTATCAATAAAAAAATTACCTGCGGATGAAATACCTCCACCAATAATAACTCTATTTGGGTTTAATACATTTATGTAACCCGCAACACCTAATGCAATGTACCTTGTTGTTTTCTCTATTACATTCACGGCTAATTCTTCATTTTCTAAAAATAATTTGGCAATATATTTTCCGTCAATCTTATCCATAATACTATTGTCACACTGTTTTTGATATAATTTAACCATTGCAGAAGTAGCTGCCACATCCTCCCAATTTAGAATTTCACCATCAACAATCATTGGAAACATTCCCAATTCTCCTCCCATTCCAAAATGTCCTTGAAAAAGTTCTCCTTTAATAATTATAGCACCTCCAATTCCTGTTCCCAATGTTAAAAATAACACTGTTTCATCTATAAAACCAGAATCAGAAAACTCTCCTATGGCCATCATATCAGCATCATTTGCCACAAAAGTTGGTATATTTACGCGTGTTTTAATTAAATCTCCCAATGGAACATTGCTCCAGTTTACCAAATTATCTGCACCGCCTAAAACAATATTTTTGTTTTTTACAATCCCTGGTGTTCCTACACCAATTGAAACGACTTCTAATTTTAATTCTTTAGCTACTTGAAGCACTTCTTCAACGGCTTCACAAATAGCATCAACAATTAGTTCTCTTGAAGTTTTTGCAGGAGTTGCTTTTTTGGCATTCCATAATATAACACCATTGCTATTTACAATGCCATATTTAATAGATGTTCCACCTAAATCAATTCCAATTCCTACTTGCTGATTCATAATTATTTACACTGAACTTCTCCATACTTTTTTTGAACGTCTGTTAAAATATTTTTCAACTCTTTCTGTATTTTTTTATACTCTTTTTTACCGTAAACATTTATCATTTCCTTTGGATCTTTGTTCATGTCATACAATTCCCATTCATCAATATCATTGTAAAAATGAATTAGTTTAAAATCGTTGGTACGAATACCATAATGTCTTTTTACAGAATGCCAACTTGGATAATCATAATAATGGTAATAGGTAGCTTTTCGCCAATTATCTGGTGTTTTACCATCGTTTTCAAAAATTGGTTTTAATGATTTTCCTTGCATTTCAACAGGAACTTCAACACCAGCAATATCTAAAATTGTAGGTCCAAAATCTATATTCATTGACAACGCACTAGATTTTATACCTGCTTTTATTTTTTTAGGATATCTAATAACCAATGGCATTTGATACGACTCTTCATACATAAATCGCTTGTCGAACCAACCATGCTCTCCTAAGAAAAACCCTTGATCAGACGTGTAAACAATCATAGTATCATCTAAAATATTTTCCGTCTCTAAATAGTCAAATAAGCGTCCTATATTTTCATCAACAGAAGCAATACAAGCTAAATAATCTTTCATATATTGCTGGTATTTCCACTCCACTAATGCCTTACCTTTTAAATTTAAAGTTCTAAATTCTAACTGTCTTTTTGCATAAGCTTTATTCCATAACTTTCGTTGTTCTGGAGTTAAACGCTTATAAACTTTTAAAAATTTGTTTAAATCTTGCGTTTTATCGTTCGCTTCAATAATATCTTTCTCCTTTAATTCTTCTGGATTTGTTGTTTCGTTTAAATTTATATTAGCGAGACCTTCTTCTAATTCTTGTGGACTACCCAATTTCAAATCCCATAAATCATACAAATGATTTTCGATTTCCATTTCTTGTTCTTTTGCTGCTTTTCCTCTATTTGAATAATCGTCAAATAAAGATTCTGGTAATGGAAATTTCACATCATCATATAATGCTAAATGACGTAAGGCAGGCATCCAATTTCTGTGTGGTGCTTTTTGTTGATAAATTAAACAAAAAGGTTTTTCTTTATCTATGGATGAAATCCAACTTAAAGCTTTATCAGTAATTAAATCTGTGACATAGCCTTGTTCCCTATGAGTTACTCCCATTTCTATAAAATCGGGATTATAATAATCTCCTTGACCAGGAAGCACACTCCAATAGTCAAATCCTGTGGGATTAGAAGCTAAATGCCATTTACCTATTATAGCAGTTTGATAGCCCGCTGATTTTAACAATTTAGGAAAAGTAACTTGACTACCATCAAAAATATCAATATTACCTTTCACCCCATTTACGTGACTTAATTTACCCGTTAAAATAGCGGCTCTACTAGGTGCACAGATTGAATTTGTAACATAAGTGTTATTAAAACGAATACCTTCATTTGCAATGCGATCTATATTTGGCGTTTCATTGAAAACACTACCATAACTACTTATCGCATTTGTAGCATGGTCATCTGTCATGATGAATATTATATTTGGTTTTTTCGATTGTGCAAATCCGGATATTGTTATAAAAAACAATAGCATTTTAAAAAAAGTATTCATTTTTAAATTGTTTAATATTTATAAAAATTAATTTAATCGGTTAAATCTCTACTCAATTATAACATTCATTTTTAATAGATGAGTAAACGCTTCATCACAGTAAGATCATTTGTTTTTATACACCAATCGTATAATTTTTTTCTCATTGATACCAATTGTTTTTTGTGTCTTGCATTGGTTGCTAAATTTGTTATTTCAAATGGATCTTTTTCAAGGTCAAATAATTGCTCTCTATTTTTACCTTGTTCGTAAATTACATACTTAAATTTCTTTGTTATTAATGCTCTACCTTTTGTTTGCAAAGAATTTGCACCATCAAACATGGTTTCAACTACTACAAAATCATGGTTGCTTTTTTCTTTTATAGTTAAAGGCATTATAGAATGTCCTAATAAATCTGAAGAATTTTCTGTATTTGCAATGCTTAAAATAGTTGGCATTATATCAAGTCCTACTGAAACTAGCTCATTAGATCTTTCTTGAGGTTTTTTATTAAATGGGTTTCTAACAATAAGTGGCACATGTACAGACTCTTCAAACAAAACCGTTTTTTGATTCCAATGATGCGCAGACATACCATCTCCATGATCTGCAGTGAATATAACTATGGTATTGTTATCTAATCCATTTTTATCTAGCGCATTTAATATTTTTCCAATTTCAAAATCTACTTTTTCAATTAATCTATAATACGCAGAAATATATTTTCTCCAATCATCATCACTATAATTAGCCGTTGGATACACTTTTGATTCCAATTTTTGTTCTAAGCGTATTATTTCTGATTCATAAGCTCCAATAGCGTGATTAATTGGTAAATTTGGACAATCATGTACTGGAATTTCATCTATTTCTCCATTTGGTAATCGTTGATTTCTAGCATACTCGCATATATCATGAGGGTTTACAAATGATGCCACCATAAAGAATGGTTTTTTTGGCGCATTATTTAAGTATTCGATACATTTCTCTGCTAAACCTTCATCACCTGAATCTGCTATGTTTTTAAACCCAATGTTATTTGGTATATCTATTTCTGGCACATGCCATTTACCTCCATAAACACAGTCATATCCATTATCAGACATAATTTGCCCTAATCCAGTTTTAAAATCATTTTTATCGATTTTTGCTTGTAAATTAGAATATATTCCTAGTTCATGTGGCATTTTTCCTGTAAACATACTTGCTCTTGATGGTGAACATAAAGGAAATGTTACATATGCTTTATTAAATATAGTACCTCGGTTTGCTATTCTATCAATATTAGGTGTAGAAATATCTGAATTACCCATAGCACTTAAAGCAGAAACGGTGTGCTGATCTGTTGTAATTAACAAAACATTAGGGCGCTTATTTTGAGATATCAGTGTAAAACTGATCAAAAAAATACAAATTTTAACAAAGTTGTTCATCATTTATTTTATTCTAATACGTTATAAATACTCAAACTACATACATTTTTCTAGTCAGAAAATCATTAATTTTCCATTTCCTGCAATCTATATAATGCTTCTAAAAAATAATAGTCAGCATAATTTAAAGGTGAATCTACTTCAACATTAAACAAAAATGTCCCTACAGAGTGTTTTAAAATAAACCCTTTATTTGTTCCATTTTTTGCTAAATAAGCTGGCGACTTTAAACTTTTAATAGTTTCTTTTGCCCAATTTAAATATTTTTTAGATTTTTCATCAGAAACATATTTTTGCAACTCTAATAGAGCAGAAGCTATAATAGCAGCAGCAGATGTATCTCTTTTTGTTGTTGATGTTGCTTCAACATCAAAATCCCAATACGGAACCAAATCTTTAGGTAAATTAGGGTGGTTTTCTATAAATGATGCTATTTTGATAGCTTGATCTAAATATTTTTTATCTTGGGTTTCTCTATACATTGCTGTAAATCCATACAAACCCCAAGCTTGTCCTCTTGACCATGCAGATTCGTCATTCAAACCTTGATGCGTTGTCTTTTTTATTACTGCTCCAGTTTCTATATTATAATCTACAACATGGTATGAACTGTTATCACTTCTAAAATGATTTTTAAGCGTATTATTCGAATGGCTTATTGCTATTTTACTATAAATTGAATCTCCAGTTATTTTAGTAGCATGAAATAACAATTCAAGATTCATCATATTATCAATAATTACAGGACATTTCCAAGCGCCTTCTTTAAAATGAATTTTAGCATCCCAAGATTGAATAATTCCTGCTTTAGGTCTAAACCGTGTTATTAATGACTTTGCAGATTGTACTATTACAGAATCATATTTTGCAGAAGGATAAAGACTCATTGCATTTCCAAAACTTGACTCCATCATAAATCCAATATCATGATTTCCTGTATAATATTTTACAGAATCTAATCTTGTAGTATAATCCAAAGCTCTGTCTTTCCATTTATTTTTTTTAGTTAACTTATACAAATACCATAAACTTCCTGCATAAAAACCACTTGTCCAATCGTATGCTTGCGCATATTTAATATTTCCATTTTTAATAGCTCTTGGAATATAAAATTTTGTATTTTTTCTTGATTGAATAGAATCATACAAAACATTATATTGTTGCGCTGCAACATCAATTACACCTACAGTTGGGGTATTCTTTTTCTTTATCTCTTTTTTACAACTGCTAAAAAGACTAACAATTAACAACAATAAAATAAATTTTTGCTTTTTCATGGATTCTAAAATTTTCAATAAATAATTAAATATTAATAAATGTAAAAGTAAAAGGCATGAAAAGAACAAGAACGATTCAATGTTACCAAAACAACAGAGAAATGATACATTAACCGTTTTAAACAAGAGTAAACCTATCTACTCTTATAAATGTAAATACATGCTACATTATATCACACATTGTAAGTAAACATAATCGAATAATTGCGAAAAAATAATGTTGACTATTAAATTAAAAACCTAAAAACAAAATCCCTATAAAAAAGTACCTCTTTTGTGTTTCCAATTACAATAACAAATGTTACATCCTAATTAAACGTTGTAACCTACACCTATTTATTAAGTACATTTGTAACAAGCTCAAATGATGTATCACACTTCTATTATCTAAAATCAATTTATAAGAATGCCTAAATTTAGATTCATATTTACTCTTCCATTTATTTTTTGTGTAACAATTTTTTTTTCTCAAAATAAAACAATTTCATTTACTCACCTTTCTGCAAAGCATGGATTATCTCAGAATGGTGTGATGGCAATATTTAAAGATTCCAAAGGTTTTATGTGGTTTGGAACACGAGATGGATTAAATAAATATGATGGCTATAACTTTAAGGTATTTAGACATGATAATACAAACCCAAATAGTTTAAGCAGTAATTTTATTACTACTATTAAAGAAGATAACAATGGTGTTTTATGGATTGGGACAGAAAATGGGCTTACTGCTTTTAATCTTACAAATGAAACCTTTACTGTTTATAAAAATAACCCAACAGATAACCATTCTATTTCCAACAATAAAATTCTTTCTATTTTAACTTGTAAAAATGGTGATTTATGGGTTGGCACAGAAAATGGACTTAATTTAAAGAAAAAGGGAAATACTAATTTTGAAAGATTTCATTTTATTATTCACAACCCAAATTCAATTAGTGGAAACGAGATTAACGCAATTTATGAAGATTCTAAAAATAATATTTGGATAGGTACAAAATTAAATGGCTTAAATAAACTAGAAAAAGGAAGTACTAAATTTACAAGTTTTAAACACGACCCTAAAAATCCTAAATCAATTTCTAGTAATAATATTAAGGCTATTACAGAAAGCAAAAAGCATAAGTTATGGATAGGTACTACAGACAATGGAATTTCTAAATTAAATGAAGATGGCACCTTTGATCATTATCAAAACAAAAAAAATAAAGCCAACAACCTTTCTAATAATCGTATACGAGAACTTTTATTTGATAAAGAAAATAATTTATGGATTGCTACATATAATGGTTTAAATTATTTCAACACTACAAATTTTAAGTTTGAAGTTTATAAAAATTCTGATGATAGTACAAACACGATTAGTCAGAATTCCATAAGATCTCTTTATCTTGACGAAAGTGGTTTTCTATGGGCAGGCACTTATTTTGGTGGCATAAACCTTATTAACCTTAATTCTAAAAAATTTAAATACTATCAACACAGCGCTGCTAAAAAAAATAGCTTAAGCTATAATGTAGTAAGTGCAATGGTAGAGGATTCAAAGAAAAATATTTGGCTTGGCACAGAGGGTGGAGGACTTAATTATTTTGATATAAAAAAACAATCTTTCACTAAAATCAACAATTTTTATGGTAACAAAATTAATGCTAAGGCTATTAAATCTCTTTTAATTGATAAAGATCAAAATTTATGGATAGGTACACATTTAGAAGGATTATATTTTATAAACTTTGAATCAAAAAAAATTAAAAAATTTGTAAATATTCAAAATGATCCTAATTCACTTAGCGATAATAGTGTTACTTCTTTAATAGAAGACAATTCTGGAAAAATATGGATAGGAACAGAAAGTGGGCTTAACTTATATAATACTAAAAAAAATAAAATTAGTCAAGTTCAATTAGAAAACAATAATACATCAATTAGAAAAATATTTGAAGATTCTAATAAAAATATATGGATTGGAACCAAACAAAATGGTCTAATATCAATTAATAACGAAACTATAAAATATTATATTAACACTTTAAATAATCCTAATAGTATTAGTCATAATAGCATATATGATGTATTTGAAGATTCAAAGAATCAAATATGGATAGGAACTTATGGTGGTGGATTAAATTTATTAAATCAAACAAAAAATTCATTTACCCAGTTTAAGGTAAGTGATGGTATTATAAATGATATTATATATAGAATTGAAGAAGATAGTAATAATAACCTATGGATATCCACACCTAGTGGTCTTTCTAAGTTTGACACAAAAACAAAAACAATTAAAAATTACACACCTAAAAATGGACTTCCTATTGAAGAATTTAATACAAATTCATCTTTAAATCATTCAAATGGAAACATATATTTTGGTGGTTTTAATGGACTTATTAGTTTTAACCCAAACAAAATAGAAGATAATCTAATAGGACCAGTTTTAAGATTAACAGGATTAAAACTTGCTAATCAAAAAGTTATATCTAATGACGACAACAAACTACTTAAAGTTCCTTTAAGCGAAACCAAAACTATTACATTTTCTCACAATCAAAATATATTCACTATAGATTATATCGCCTTAAACTATGCCCATTTGGGACAAAACCAATATGCATTTCAACTTGAAGGTTTAGATCCAGATTGGAATTACGTTGGCAATAAACGCTCTGCCACTTATACAAACTTATCTGCTGGAGAATATGTTTTTAAAGTAAAAGCATCAAATAATGACGGTGTTTGGAGCGAGTATCCTGTTATTTTAAAAATTATAAAACTTCCTCCTTATTGGCAAACAACTTGGGCCTACTTATTATATTTTCTTTTTGCTATTACTTTATTTTTTATCATCAGAAAATACTTCTTAATAAAACTTCATCTAGAAAATAATTTAAAATTAGAAAAATTAGAAAAACAGCAAATAGAAAACTTAACAAAACTAAAATTAAAGTTTTTTACTAATATTTCACATGATTTTAGAACTCCTTTAACCTTAATTCATGGCCCACTACATGAACTCATTAAAAAATCTCACAACCATGAATCACACAATCATTTATTACTTATTAAAAAGAATGTAAATCTTATGCTACGTTTAATAAATCAATTAATGGATTTTAGAAAACTAGAAACAAACACAATCTCTCTTCTTCTTTCAAAAGCGCCAATTTCACCATTTATAAAAGAAATTATGTTCTCTTTTCAAGAACTTGCTAAAAATAAAGATATTAGGTTTACTTTTATTTCAAAAACAGAAAATGATGTAGTCTTTTTTGATAAAAATAAAACAGAAAAAATACTTTATAATCTATTATCAAATGCTTTTAAATTTACTCCAGATGGCGGTAAAATAACCTTTGAATTAATTAACAAATATGCCAAATCAGATAATGAAACTAACTTTTTGGAGATGCACATTAAAAACTCTGGAGCTGGTATTGCTAAAAAAAACCTAGAAACTATTTTCGATAGATTTTTTCAAGATGATAATCAGGTTGACCAAACTCAATCTGGTTCTGGAGTTGGATTATCTATTACAAAAAGTCTTGTAGAAGTTCATAAAGGATATATAATTGCAAAAAGCAAATTAAAAAAACACACCAAATTTATTGTTGGAATTCCTTTTGATGATATTTATTCTGCTGAAGAAAAATATAAAGAAAGTAAAATAAAAGACAATGATTTTTTTAAAAGTAAAGAAGACAAATCAACTGAAACCAAGCAACAAGCTCATACATTACTAATTGTTGAAGATAATCCAGAACTGCGTGATTTTTTAAATCAAATGTTGTGTTCCGATTACAATATATTAACAGCAGAAAATGGAGAAGTTGGTGTTTTAAAAGCTCGTAAAGAAAAACCAGATATTATTATTTCTGATATTATGATGCCAATAATGACAGGGCTTGAGTTATGTAAAACTTTAAAATCTGACTCTAAAACAAGTCATATTCCCATAATATTACTTACAGCAAGAACAACCTCTTCTGTAGAATTAGATAGTTATGATACAGGCGCAAATGATTTTATAACTAAACCGTTTAATATTGATGTTTTAAAATCGAAAATAAGTAGTATGGTTCATTCCATGAAGCATATTAAAAATTATTCTAGAAAAAAAATACTTTTAGAAGATTCAGAAATAAATAATAACTCTGCTGATGAAGAATTTTTAGAAAAATTATCCACTTATGTAAGAGACAATATTACAAACCCAAATTTAAATGTAAATAAAACTGGTGAAGATCTGGGGATCAGTAGAGTCCATTTATATCGCAAAGTAAAAAGTATAACAGGCAAAAGTCCTGTTGAATTTATTAGAGACTTTAGATTATCTGCAGCAGTAAAACTTTTAGAACAAAATAATTACAATGTAAATGAAGTAAGTTATAAAGTTGGTTTTCAAGATGTAAGTTATTTTAGGAAATGTTTCAAGAAAAAATATGGTATCTCATCAACAAAATACTCCGAAAAAAATAATGAAACGTCTATTAATTAATTTCAATGTTTTAAAAATGATTGTACCTATACACGCACATGGTAGACCTCAAAAATATTCATTTTTTTACTTATTTTCATATCAAAAACTTTATCAACAAAACTAATTATGGATATTTAAGTAAATAAATCCTATATTATAGCTTACTTAACTTAAAGGAACATAAATGATATAGATAAAAAAGGTAACTTACAAGATTACCCAAACATATGTAAGAAATTATAAAGTCATCAATGTTGGTGGTGAAAATAATTTAAAATTATTTGAAAATAGGGATGTATTTAAAATTTAAAACAGGGATGTATTTGATGTTTATAAGGTAGAATTTCAATCACTGATTAACTCAGATAATCTTTTTTTGTTGAGGGAATATATGAAATCATACCATAAACGAATTTTCTCAATACAGCAGCATAAACTAATATATAACCACTTAATTTATTAATCATAAAATTTAGTGCTATTTACTTGGTTTTAATAGATTTAAAACATTAAATTGATATAGACGTTAAGTCAAAAAACACTGTTTCAAGTCAACGAATAAGTCAACAATTCGGTTCACACTGTTTTAGCATTTTTCCTAAAGTATTGATTTTACTACATAGTGGCGGTTTAGTTATCATCCTGCCACCCCGATTTTAATAAAACCTTAAAAATTAAATTTTTTAAGGTTTTATTATTTTGATTATTCTCTAGTCTTAATATCTTTTAAGAATTTGTTCTACAAAAATTATGAGTTTCACCCATAGAATGCTTTTAAAAATTGCTTAAATCTACTGAAACTTAACTTTTACTAATATTGAATTTCAAAAGCAACAACCATTTTGGCTTACTAATTTTATTACTACTCTTTAAATCTTCGATTTATTTTTGTCAAAACTCCACCATTTTTCAAAAAAATTGACCATAAAAACGGTTTATCTCATTCTCGTATTACTTTACTGGTATTGATATTCAAAAACACTTTAAACTTATTTACAATGCAAAACATCAAGAAATTATTCAAGATTGCAAACTCTCGAATTTAGGATATGGATTGGTATTAATGAATGCAAACCCAAATCTTAAAGTTGTATGAGATTTTCAAGTGCGTGTAGTAAACGCATTTTTAAAATAGGAATATATTTAATGAAAAATTCAAAAAGAGTTTAAAAGAAACCTAATATTTACTTACTACTTAGTTGCATCGCTACTTATGTTGTAATAAAATATGTGGTATAGTTGAAGCAACCTTATACTTTTGCAACAGGCACCCTATACTTTTTTAACACGCACCCAATACTTTTTTGACACGCACCCAATACTTTTCTGTAAATATACTAGTATATCTTTATAAATATAGTAGTATATTTTTGCTTTTATAGTAGTAAAATTTTAAATAAAATGTAGTATATTTATAAAGATGGCTAAGTGCAGCCTACTTATAAGGTAGTACCCTTAAAAATTTAAAGATACAGAAAAAAATTATATAGCTATAGCAATTCGTTACAGAGTTACAAAAAGAAGTAATAGTATTACTACTAAAAAAGACGAATACATTATGCAAGCTGTACATACAGGTTAAAGTAGATATTGATTATTTAAGCAAATCTATAAGTGATGCCTGCAGTTTAAACGAGGTAGATGTACACGCTGTATTAATTGCTTTGGGTATACAATTAGATTATTTTTTACAACTTGGTAAAATAGTAGATTTAGGTGATGTTGGTAAGTTTAAAATGGGTTTTAAAGGTATTGCTGAAGAGGATCCTACAAAATTATCGCCTAAAAGAAACATCCAAAAATATCATGTTAATTACCAACCTTCTTTAAAATTAAAAAGAAAGTTAAAGGCTGGTATTACCACCTACAAAGAGGGTAGCAGAAGTGTTTAATTCTTTTTTTTAAGCTACCAAACCTTAGCTTACCGTTTTTATAACTTCAGCTTTTGGCTATTTTAAAACGAAATTTGAAAAGCAAACTAACTAAAGTAAAAACCTAATTAACATTGATTTATAGTGATTTTTAAGACTTCATTTTTTAAGAATTTAAAATAAATAATAAAAAACGATAAGGTTAAAAACAACAAATAAAATTTTATTACTATATTTGAAAAACAGAACAGAACAGAATGGTTTTATGAAATTAAATTTTAACATTAAAATTAATAGCGGAGTGCCTAAGTATCAGCAATTGGTAAATGCTATAAATAACGAGCTTTCAAACAATCATCTGTCAGAAGGTGATGCATTGCCTTCCGTAAACAAAATGTGCGGTTTATATACACTTTCTAGAGATACTGTTTTTAAAGCATACACTATTTTAAAGAATCAAGGTGTCATAAAATCAGTGCCAAATAAAGGCTATTATATTGCGAATGAAACTCGAAAAGTTTTGTTGGTTTTAGATACATTTAAAGCCTACAAAGAAGTTGTTTATCACTCTTTTGTAAATAATTTGCCGGATAATATAATTACAGATGTGCAGTTTCATCATTACAATATAGATAATTTTAAAACGATTATAAATAACAGCAAAGGCAAGTATTATAAATATGTTGTCATGACTTTTGACAACGATGAGGTACCTTCTGTAATCTCAAATATTGATCCAGAAAAACTATTATTAATAGATTGGAATATCCATTCAAATAGCACGAATAATTATGTGTTTCAAGATTTTGGAGAAGCTTTTTTTAATGCGCTAAAAGACGCTGTAACTGTTTTCAGGAAATATGAAAAATTAGTTTTTTTATACCCAACTTTTACATTTCATCCGAAAGAATCTATTGTTAATTTTAAAAAATATGTTGAGCTATTCAATTTTAAACACGAAATAATAACAGACCCAAAATTATTTGAAGTAGAAAAAAATGTTGCCTACATAAGCACAAGCGACAGAATGTTAGGCAAGTTTTTAGAACAATGCAAAACCCAAAATTTTGAACCAGGAGTAGATGTAGGATTTTTATCTTACAACGAAACACCTATGAAAAAATTTATTTATAAAGGTATTTCTGTCATTTCAACAGACTTTGAAGCATTAGGTATTAAAGCTGCAGAATTTGTTACTCAAAATAAACCTGTTCAGCATTATGTACCAACCAAATTAACATTAAGAGAATCATTATAATATGTATTATTTAGGATTAGATATTGGTAGCTCTTCTATAAAAGCTGCATTAGTAGAAGTTTCAACCGGAAAAAGTATCGGCGTAGTTCAAGAACCCAAAGAAGAGATGAGCATGTTTGCTCAAAAAAATGGTTGGGCAGAACAAAAACCAGATGATTGGTGGCTGCATAGTTGCAACGCAATTAAAAACTTAAAAAAGCAATATAACATCAGTAGAACACAAATAAAAGGTATTGGTATTTCGTATCAAATGCATGGTTTGGTTTTGGTTGATAAAAAAGGAGATCCGTTAAGGAAATCTATTATTTGGTGCGATTCTAGAGCCGTAGAAATTGGTAACAACGCTTTTCAAGAAATTGGCGAAGAAAAATGTGCTTCACATTTATTGAATTCACCTGCAAATTTTACAGCATCCAAATTAAAATGGGTACAAGAAAATGAGCCCGCTATTTACAG
>TARA_R110001592_G_scaffold362045_2_pt1 | contig 45124 bp, 31 predicted proteins | sample TARA_R110001592 | Tara Oceans TARA_R110001592 (sample SAMEA4398387) | marine metagenome | biome: Polar Biome; feature: [SRF] surface water layer (ENVO:00010504); material: water (ENVO:00002006), including particulate matter (ENVO:01000060) such as... | depth 5 m | reverse complement strand
GCCTGCCTGTTCACCATTATTAAACGGTTTTCGGACCACCTCTAGTGCCTTTTCAGTGAATCCCGTCAGCCAGGAGATGACCTGATGTAATTCATCTATTGTCCGGCCTTTCTTTTCGATCTTAGTCACATAGTGTGGATACACTTCAGCAAACGTGAGTTTCGCCATGCGTTCATCGTGGGGGGATGTGCTGTTCATATTACGATACTCCTTCTGCTGGTTGCGTGATAGTTTTGCATTTGCTTCGCGAAAAGGTTTCTAAATCAAATACAATTTCTTATCGCTTCTCCTGCTTTGGATAAGGTCTCAAACCGAGAAGCATCTCAGCTCTCTCGGTGAGCGGCTTGTCAGCGAACTTTGGATCAGTGTACTCTGCCAGGTTGCTGGCGACGAGTGAATAGACGGTCTGACGATCCTGACTGGTATCAATTTCGACACACTTGTTTTTGCTCTTAAAGTGTTCCACGGTGGGGAGCGTTTCCGCCTTGAATGTGTCGAATCTCAGCTTGATGCTCTCGATGTTGTCGTCACTCCTGCCAGAGTACCTGGCACGGCCCAGGATACGCTGCTCGAGAACGGGGTAGGGGCATTCGAAGTACAATATTTTAGGCAGTTCCGCTTCCTTGCCGAAGATCCCGTGCCAGGCTTCCAGATTGGACAGAGAGCGGGGGAAGCCATCCAGCAGGAAGTTGTTTCTGCCGGTCGTTCTGATCACCGTCTCCATCTTGTCCCGCAGCAGCGTCACAATGATTTCATTGGGGACCAGCTTTCCAGCCGTGATGAATTCTTCGATGATAGCGGCGTTCGGACCTCCGGCCTGACGCGCGGCCCGGCAGAGATCACCCGTGGATAAGTGAGTCCAGCCGAGTTGTGATTCGGCAAGTTCACACATCGTTCCTTTTCCCGCACCGGGGCCGCCGAGTACAAATACGACGTTGGGCTCGGGGCAGGGCTGTCGCGGATCGTAGTGATGGATTGTCACTTGAGGCGCAGGTGCCACCCCTTTTTTGTAGACGTGCCATTCTCTGTCGGTGGGTGGCAGCGCATCTTCGCAGGTGATGTCGTAGGCGAGATGACCATCGAGACGGCAGATTCTCCAGGAGTGATAGCTGTTGGAGTAAGAGAGCGCAGGGCTTCGAGCCGATTTTCCATCTGCACGATCCCATGCCATCTTACCATTCCAGTAGCCCAGGCTTGATATCGTCCCCGATTCAGACTGGGCGGGCGGTGCCATGGAAGGAACGAAGAGACCATCTACTTCAGGCAGACCAGATCCAGACACTTCGATAAATAAGGTATTGGGGGTTGGCTCATTTGTTTCTTTCATTGTCTCTGTTCCTGATAAATGACTTCATTGGTACCGTCTGCCTGAATATGTGAAGCTGTCCGGACGTCGAACGCGACCAGTCTGCAGGGTTACTTTTATAAACGATCATGATGCGGGTGAACAGGACGTGCAACTACTTCTCAACAGATGATCTGTTCGCTTTGTCATGAGTGTTGAAGTAAAAACATTCATCTCGATCAATGAACGGAGCTTACATCCTGCAATCTGTGTATCGCATCAACCGAAAGATGTGTCCCGGAAAAAGAATCTCCCCTGCTTGAGATTATCGTCTGGTGTGGAGAATTGAAAATCGATTATCCTGCGGGGCACAAGGCTATTCACACAGCTTACGTCGAAGACGGACTGACTCAAGTGAGTTGTACGTCAGCAACAGTGCTCCTTCGGCGGCATATTTCTCAAACAAACTCGTGATCAGATACTCCTCGCCGGGCCAGGGATAAGAGAAAACGATGTCAAAATCCTCGGGACCAAGCTGCAGTTCATCGTATCCATCGTCTGCATCTGTGATGAGCCAGGAATACTCGGCATTGTTCTCGGCGTAAGCTTCGTCGACACAGGATTCGGCGCCCGGCGGAATGAAGCTGCCTTGAACGAACTCCCCGGGCAGACCAAAATCATCTGCCATTTTGCGGGATTCGTCGACCAGTTCCTGCTCAATCTCTATGCCACAGGCCGCAAACTCAAGCATCGAAGCTAGCAACGTCACCACGCCGAAACCACTTCCCCATTCGCAAAACGACGTTCCGGAGGCAAGATTCGTATCGGTAATGGTTTGCAGAGCGTGGAAGACTGTTTTGAAATCAGACGGGACGAAACCAGTGGCGCGGCGTGGACTGGCCTGGAGAAACTGACTGACTCTCAGATCCGCTTCGTGTAGAAAAGCAACGATTTCGTCGGGTAAGACCGAATCGTGATTCGAGAGTTCAATTTCCAACAGAGGCATATCAGGTTATCCTGCAAGAATTTCGGTTTCAGGGGAGGCACTATGCCCCGTCGTGTAAAAACCAGTCGATACAGAATCAACTGTGGCAGACTCAGTCACGAGCAAAAAGCAGCCAGTCGGTCTGCTCTTCGTTAATCAGATTGTTGAAAACGGTTACGGGTTCTATACGAACTTCGCGGAACACCTCGTGCAATGCATCGACAAACCGTGAACTCTCTGCGTACGACCAGACACCTAGCAGCCCGTCTGCTTCAAGATGCAGCTTCGCACGCTGCAATCCATCGACCGTATAGAATTTCCTGTTGGCTTCGTCCAGGTTGTCATCCGGCGAATGATCCACGTCGATGAGGATCAGATCATGTTTCTGTTTCGGCGGACTGGCGAGTCGCTGATAGACGTCACTCTGAGTGACATTGAGCCGGTGGTCTGCGTTCAGCTTGTCTGACAGCGGAATCAACCCTTGCTCCAGCCAGTGAATCACCTGCGGAAGAAATTCGATAACATCACATTGTGAAACTCGATCGGACTCGAGCGCTGTCCAGGCGGTATAACCCAGGCCGAGCCCTCCGACCAGTACGTGCAAGTCGGATCCTGAATGCATTTGCAAAGCGGTTTCCGACAGCGCCTTCTCAGAAGCCGTCAGGTAACTGCTCATCAGGAATTCGTGATTAAGCGTGACTTCCGTGACGATTGTCCCTGGTTCGCATAGCAGTTCGCGACGACGCAAACAGAGTATGCCAAGTTCGGTGGGTTCGTAGGCGAGGATTTCGAAGAACGGAGGTTTCAAAGAAAACAGGGTTTCGTTATGAATGAATGGTCAGCCTGACAGGCAACGTTGCGTATCTAATTTCTTTTCATTGTACGTGCTGGGGCACGCTCATACAAGAATCGTCTCATCGGATCTGATTGTGCAATGAAGGATGAGTTGACCTGCCGGGGACCAATTCTGGGAATAAGGTTCATATTCGCCACTTTTAAGGCTTCTAATCAGGCTTCCCGATACACTTCAGAGACAGCAAACTGCCCGCTTTCTAGTTCGGTTTTTCATCTCGGCATTCCGCTCGTAACACTTTGTTCGTCGGACTCCAGACGATGGTCAGTCTCTGTTCGATACGTAAAACACACATTGTGTGTTGTAGTCGGCCCATACAACGAAGTAGGTGAAATCCCATGCAATGTCCAAAAACCAATGGGTGAATAGTTGATGATAATCTTGCTGGCACTCGGGACGCCCAGCAGAACCACTGCGGATCGCCCCAACTCCCCGTCAGACGGGAACGACGGTCATTAAGCAATCTCTGTTGTAATGGGCGGTCGACAAAGAAGTAGCAGATTCAACTCAAAACCGGACCCCCTCGGCTTTACTATCGCATTGTCACATCCTTCTCATCCTCAATTTCGCCGACGATTTCTTCCAGTACGTCTTCCAATGTCACAATGCCGATTGTTTGGGCCCGCTGCTGAACGATGGCCAGATGCTGGTGGCGTGTGCGGAACTCCAGCAGCAGTTCGTCAGCGCGCATCTCACTACTGACGACGAATGGAGTAAGGCTGATTGTTGTAACGGATGCCTCTGTCTTTCCCTCCATAAGCATCTTCAGGATATCGCGGGTGATGAGCATCCCCTGGATTTCGTGAGGAGAATTCTGGAACACCGGGTAGCGCGAAAACTCCTGCGTGCTGATAAGCTTTGCCGCTTCGCTGACCGTAGCCGCAGCGGGAATGGAAATTACCTGTTCCAGCGGTGTCATGATATCCCGGGCCCTCCGATCGTTCAGGCGAAATGTCCGAAAGATCATATGGCCTTCGTTTTGTTCAATGTAACCACTCTTTCGCCCCCGTTTGACGAGCGCGCGGATCTGTGTTTCCGTTCCGATTCTTCTTTGTCCCCGTTTTACCTTGTTCGAGAGCCAGGCAAGTGCCACGCTGAGCGGATAAATGGCGACACCCAATGCACGAATCATCGGAGCTGCCCAACGCGCCAGTTGCGGCGCATAATGAGATCCCAGTGCCTTGGGAATGACTTCCGAAAAGACGATTGTTCCGAGCATCAGCACGATCGTGATGGGAACCAGAGCCTGTGCCCCGTAAAGTCTGAAAGCCTGCTGGCTGACGAGAATGGGCCCGAGTACATTGATCAGATTAGTGAGAATCACGATCACGGCCAGTGAATGAGTCAGTTCCTGCTTTACTTTCCGCAACCGTCTTGCACCGTGTTTGCCAAGTTGAATCAGTTCATCAATTTCAGGATGCGAAACGCTCAGAACGGCGGCGTCGACGGCAGCCATCAACCCGGACAAGGCGATAAATATGAGAATGGAACCCAGCAGCCAAACCATGAACTCACTTCCCCTGCAATAAGAATCTGGTGAGAATGTATTCCAGCGCCGACTATGTCACAAATGAGACCGCATTGCAATGTCTTGAACAGCGAAGGTTTCGACACCAGACGGGACCGCTATTCTCTCGTCCGGCATCAGTAAAAAACCGGAAGAGGACTCAGAGCGGGCCATGTTAGATATTTGGGTTTCCCCTCGAAAAGCATCTGCATTCTCAGTGCCATGTATTCGTAAAGAATGTTACAATATGTCTGAAACAGAGACACTTGTTTTTACTATTGTAGCCTTCAAACTGAAATCGACCGCCACACGACCAGATATCAAGGAGTTGACATGCTCACATCGGATTCACTTTCTCGTCGCCATTTTATGCTGTTAGCGGCTGCCGCTGCTGCTTCTTCTCCGTTTGTTGCCCAGGGAGCAGCGAGTCAGGATGGCTATCTCAAGGGGCGCCTGTATAAGACGCTGAAGATCGGGATGGTCAAAGCGGGTAAGTCGCTGGAAGAAAAATTCGCACTGGCGAAGGAAGCCGGTTTTGACGGCATCGAATTGAATACGCCGGGCATCAACGTCGAAGAAGTGAACGCTGCCATCAAAGCGACGGGGCTGCCTGTAGACGGGTCTGTTAACTCCAGCCACTGGAGTGTGCGTCATACCGATCCGGATCCCGCAGTGCGTGCGAAAGCGTTGGAGAGTCTGAAAGAAGCGTTGCGTCAGACGCATGCGGTCGGCGGAAATACGGTTCTGCTGGTGGTGGGCAAGGGGAGCGACGGCCCCGAAGAAGAAATCTGGAAACGCTCGATTGAGAATATTTCCAAGGCAATTCCTCTGGCGGCAGAACTGGGCGTACCCATCGCGGTTGAAAATGTCTGGAACCAGTTCTGTTACGACCACGAAGGCGACCACAATCAGACCGCAGACAAGTTTGTGAAGTACATCGACGAATTCGATTCCCCCTGGGTTGGCATGCAGTTCGACATTGGCAATCACTGGAAGTATGGCAGCATGGGTGACTGGATTCGGCAGCTCAACAAACGGATCATCAAGCTGGACCTGAAAGGCTTCTCACGCGAAATGGGCAAGTTCACCAAGATCGGCGAAGGCGATCTGGACTGGGCCGACGTCCGCAAGGCTTTGGCCGAAATCAAGTACACCGGCTGGGCCGCAGCGGAAGTTGCCGGCGGTGATCTGGAACGCCTGAAAGAAATCTCCGCCAACATGGATCGCGTGTTCGGTTTGACGACACAATCCTGAAATCGATAACACAGACGCTTTGCGGTGCAGGATCGACTGTGCCGTGAAGCGTCTTCTATCAATCTCACTTCGATTGCATCGACTTGGACAGTTTGATGGTCGATGTGACTTGCTTCTTTGCAACGACCGATGCGTCGAAGCTACCGAAAAATATTTCCTATGAAATGTTGCTTTGATCAGCCAACTCCGGTTCACCGATATATCATGAAACATTTTCGAGTGGTGGTTCGCCCAGTTGCCAAAGTATTTTAATTTCTGGTGCGATGTTATCCGGAAGATCTTCGGCGACGCCAACAGGCAAATCAATGGTTGCAGTTGCGGGTTGGGACAGGGCGATCGAACCTGTTGCAGTACCGGCAACGGTTAAGGCAGTACCAAACGAATTACCAAAATTCGTGTTGGATCGCAGGAATATACCGTCGTGAAAACGGACGCGGCGTCCTTTACCATCCGGATAGCGAACAGATGCGCCCACCTCGAATGATTGTCGTTTTCCTTGCAGCTTGAGGGGAATCGGGATTGCTATACGGGCAAAGCCGAATCCCGCGGGTGGGCATTCGACCTCGAATGTTATTGCATCAATCTTTGCGCGAGAAAAGAAGAAGCCACGGGCGGGGCGCAAGGCAATACGTCCAATACAAGGTTTGTCCCGTTGGGTCTGGAAATAGGCATCCATGAACGCGATGCCGTCATAGGGGGTCACGACAAACGCAAAGCAAAAGTCATTACGATTGAAATAGGCTCCCGTGAGAGCTCGCAAATAATCGTGTTCGAGATCAGCACGAAATTGCAGTTTGAGGATCACGCCAAGGGCAAAAATTGCTGCGATCGGGCCGCCTATGCGAAATCCCCATGTTATTGTGTCTGGACGATCAGCCGTCCATGCGAGTGCTCCGGCGATGCCGCTCACGATCATCAGTAACGCACATAGCGATTTGGTTGATTCACCCATGGAACTCTACTGGTTGTCTAATTCTTAGTGGGACTGATTTCTATCTTATCAATGATGACGATAAACTCAAAAGGTAAAGAGATGACGATAAACCCAAAAGGTAAAGAAGTCCTGATAACACAAATACACAGATGATGTACTGCTTATCCAGTTGTTTCAATACAGGCAGAGACAATAAAGTAGCCGCCAAAAAATAGATCCCAAAAATGAATCCATAACCTGAACCTTCCCCTCCCTCCATAAATACAATGGAAAAATACAAGAGTGGAATAATTGAGTAACAGAGAAACGCAGAATATTTATTGATAATAGGTTTAGGATATTGTTCAAAAATAAAATAAAAAATCCATCCTGGAACTAAAAATATTGCTGGAAAAAATCCAATGAGATAGGGGTCATCATTACGAAATGAGATATTAAAAATCAGAATAACAGTTAATGTATTAACAAATAATGTGAACCCAAAAATTGCTATGGTTTTTTTCGCTGTCTGATAAATAAAATTCATGATTTTGCTTCCCAGCGTTATTACGCAACACCATACTCAAACGGCAGTGTCTCGAGAATCAAGAATAAACGACACCTTTAAGGCGAGTCAGGCCGTTTTCATTCGTCTTGCCAACGAGTGATCGATAAAGAGAATCTCACATGGCTGAAAGAAATCTCCGCCAACATGGACCGCGTGTTCGGTTTGACGTCGCAATCTTAATGGATGAGAAACAGACGCTTAACGGTGCAGGACTGCCTGTGTCGTAACGCGGTACCATTTTCTCTCCACATTGTTGCCGGAGCTGATGTCGGATCCATTTCACAGGGTGTTTTCCTCTAGAGGTTCTGGTCTCTTCTCTAATGGGTTTTCTGATGACCACTCGATCTGTGTGAACCGGTTGTCGGCTTCCAGGATTGCTCCCAATAGCGCGGGCGACTGTATCCTCGCTGGTGTCAAGTTGCTCTGCAGGTATCTTTCTGAGCCATTTGTTCTTTGCAGCAATCCCAAATACCCAGCTGTTATGCCGTTCAAGGTACTCCCAGACATAGATATCAACTGCGATTCCATTCGTCTTGACGGTCATGATCCATCCCCAATCTTCCATCGTTGGTTCCAGATCGGGTTCCATTTGATTGTATGGGATAAGTCTCGCATAAAACCAGCCAGAGCAGTCTCCTCCGATGAACCAGGAATCCAGCTGCTCGTCCGGTATGTCGGTGAAGAACAATTTGGTATGGAATGACACGAATCTCATTTGTTTAAATACTCTTTTGTAGTCAGGAAGAAGCTGTATGAGGTTTTATGGAAAAATTGAGAGATGATTCAGAGTGGTGGAATAAAGTAACCTGCTAAAGTGAATCCTCAGGTCATTCTCTCGTCACGCTGTGATAAGCTTTCATCCTCTTGATCGATGTAACATTCGCCGTGGCAGTAACTGCAAGAACGATCATCGTGTCCGCCAGTCATATAGCGGCGATGTGCTGTTCTATCCAGGCCTGTGCCTTTGCAGACCGGACAAATCCGTCCTGGTCTCCGCTTTTTCTTTTATTCTTCGGGCATACTGGTGCTCAAGTGGCCAAACTGGAATGAGGTAGAATGCTTCGACAAAACCCAATAATAGCAGGGATATTGTAATTCTGTGTGATCTCAAATCAGTTGTCAATCTGCTATGCAGAAAGGTACAACGGAAAAAGAAGTTCCGTTGAATGACTCGAATCTGAAGAAGTGGAATATTGTAGACTCACTTTTGGAAACTTCGCTTTGACCCTAATCCTTGTCGGTGCGCAGGACGGAGACGAACGCTTTCTGGGGGATATTGACGCTGCCGAACTGCTTCATTTTGGCTTTGCCTTTTTTCTGCTTTTCGAGCAGTTTTTTCTTGCGCGTCACATCGCCGCCGTACAGCTTTTCGGTGACGTCTTTGCGGAACGGTGCGATTGTGGTGCGGGCGATGACTTCGCCTCCGATGGCGCCCTGGATGGGGATCTTGAACTGATGCCGGGGAATTTCTTTGGCAAGTTGTTCGCAATAGTGCAGCGCCCGCGGGCGGGCTTTTTCTCGATGCACGAGGTAGGCCAGCGTGTCAACCGATTCCTTGTTGACGAGAATATCGACTTTCACAATATCGGTGGTTCGATACTCGATTGGCTCATAGTCAAACGATCCGTAGCCGCGGGTAATCATCTTCAGTTTGCCGTAGAAGTCGAAGAGGACCTCTCCCAGTGGCATTACGCTGGTGACTTCGATCCGATTGGCAGACAGGTAATTCATCGTCTGGCTTTCCGAGCGATGTTCCCGGCAGAGTTCCATGACCGGGCCGACGTACGTCTCGGGAGTCAGGATCGAGGCTTTGATGTAGGGTTCGCTGGCTGAATCGATCGCAGTGGGATCGGGCCAGTAAGAGGGGTTGTCGACTTCGAGCGTAGAGCCATCTTTCAAAGTCAGATGGTACTTGACCGACGGGGCAGAGATCACCAGGCCGATGTCAAATTCGCGCTGGATACGCTCTTGAATCACATCCAGATGCAGCAGTCCAAGAAAGCCACAGCGAAAGCCAAATCCCAGGGCTGCGGAACTGTCTTTTTCAAACGTGAGCGCTGCATCGTTGATCGCGAGCTTCTCCAGGGCCTTGGTCAGCTCCTGGTAATCACCGGTGTCCATGGGATAGATGGAAGAAAAGACAACCTGTCGGGCTGGCTGGTAGCCGGGGATCGGCTCTGCGGCCTGACGATTCAGCAGGGTGATCGTATCGCCGATCTCAATATCCTGCACACTTTTGACTCCCGCGACAACATAGCCGACTTCACCGGCGCTGAGCTGAGTTTTGGGAATGAGTTTCATCTGGTTGTAACCCACTTCATCCACTGTGAAGTCGCGACCAGCGTGCATGAAGTGAATTGTATCGCGCGGTTTGAGAGTGCCTTCCATGATGCGGCACTGCAGAATCACGCCCCGAAACTTATCGTAGATTGCGTCAAACACGAGTGCTTTCAGCGGTGCGTCCGGATCGCCCTGGGGCTCAGGAAGTTTCTCGACAATGCCCTGCAACACGTCCTCGATGCCTATGCCGTTTTTGGCGGAAATGGGGATCGCTTCGAAGGGGTCGAGCCCCAGTTCTTCGTCGATGGCCTCCTGCGCGCGTTCGATGTCGGCGGCGGGAAGATCGATTTTGTTGATTACCGGCAGCAGGGTCAGATTATGTTCCAGCGCCAGATACAGGTTCGCGACCGTCTGGGCTTCGACTCCCTGGGAGGCGTCGACCACGATCAAGGCACCTTCGCAGGCCATCAGAGATCGCCTGACTTCATGTGAAAAGTCGACGTGGCCCGGCGTATCGATCAGATTTAACAGATAGTCTTCACCATCCGGGGCCCGGTAATTGAGGGTGATCGAATTACTCTTGATGGTAATGCCCCGTTCCCGCTCGATTTCCATCGAGTCGAGCATTTGTTCATGCAGTTCACGGAGCGTGACGCCACCACAGGTTTGAATAAGCCGGTCGGCGAGCGTTGACTTGCCGTGGTCAATATGGGCAATGATGCAGAAGTTTCGTATATATTTCATCGCGTAGTTTTAGCAGAAAGCAGAGGAAAAAAACAACTGAGAAGGGGGAGGCGAAGATTGGGGCGGTGGGATAGCTTATCTTTAATCAAACGGGAGAATTATATCGTTCTCCAGAAAACACATGTGTTGACTGGACATCAAAAGCGATTCGGATGGGAAAATCAGGAGTGGCTCAAGTATCAGATATTTCTCTAAATATGCATCGTTGAGTTTTTTGACTTGCAGACTAACTTTCAGGACCATCCGGATGTCGCTACTGATCTCCATTCCAGGATGTGCCTGAGACGTCGCTCCGGTTGAGAAATATTTTATAGCCACCAAGTTTCGTGCAAATGATCGAACGCCATGGCCACTTCGTGTTCCGAACAGTACGAGTTACAGAGAACACGGAACTTGTCGTTGGCTGCGGTGAGATCATCGCATTCATCCAAGGCTGTTAATTTTAGCTGGTTTAGAACTGAGCGATTACTTAAGTTTACCGCACGCTCACGCAACGTCGTGGTAAGTTCTTGATACTCCGACTTTGTAATGACATGTTTTGATTGATTGCCGTCGGCGTCAGAGGTTGATAACCACCATTCTGTGACACCATTGGCATCTGAATGCATACTGACTTGACCTTCATATTCAGTTTCTGTCGAAAAAGGTGTGATAGTCAGCGTTTCATCGGAGTTGACACGGATTCCAATTTGCCGATTCCGGCAGTCGATTTCGACGAGCGGAGCAATATAGGCATTGCTGCGAGCGTTTGCTTCGTGGTAGCGTCTTTCCGCTTTAAGAGCCACGGATTCTGTTTCGTGAATAAGGCGGGTTGTATAGCGAATCAAATTTGTGACTGTGAACGCGAGGACGTCAAAGTCTTCGTTTGTGAACTTTGCCCACTTCTCGTATGGACTGCCGATTGATGAATTCTGAAGAAAATGTTCATTCAGTGTAAGAGGAAGGTAGTGTGTTGCAGCGTATCGATAGTGATTGATGACATCTTGTTGCATCAGGTAAACTGTCGCCGGGAGAGCAGGCACCCTCAGATGCGACGCATACTGCGAGAGGACATCTATTGCGTCTTGGAAGATTGGGCACAAATTCAACAAATTTACACATACTTGTAGCTTAGATTTATTATTCAATGGCGAGGCCTTGTTCGTATATGGAGTTGATATGGAACAAATAGCTGGGAAATACCATCAGTTTTTCAGGCATTATACCGTTGGTGTATCCTGTCTCATCTCAAAGCAGAGTAAAGTCAATATGTACTCCATATGATAAGAGGCATGAATCACATTAAAAGGTGTAACTTCATCGGGGTTGTAGAGTTCCGGCTAGTCATCTGCAGGTATTGGGCTGAAGACGAAATTCAATCCGCTGCCGATTCCCAACGACGCACTCACCAGGGGCATGATTATAACTCAGATTGACTCAAAACGACCAGTTCAAATAGAATTCGCGTCAAAGGAGCCTAAGCATGTTTGTACGCTATACCATGATTTTTGCGTTGTCCCTGACGACGATCAGTTTCGGTGCCGAACCGGAAGAGTGCCCTGAGCCTCAGAGACTTTCCCCAGCAGTGACCGGCAAGAGCCACAGTCTGTCGGCCCTGGATCACCTCAGCAGAGCGAAGGAGCAATTGAAAGCTGCGGGGCTGAGTGAAGAAGCAGAGCAACTGCGAGAACTAACAGACCAGCTCAACCAACGCATCAACCGAGAGCGCGCTGAGTTAGCGAAACAGATTACAGCGCTTCAGAAGCAATCGGAACAACTGCGACAGCTGACGGGAAGACCGGACAAAATTCTCTGTCGCTGTCGCTTTCTTGAACTATCCAGCAAAGCAGCAGCAGAATTTGCAGCAGCAGCTGAGCCAGTGAAATCTACAAACGGCCAACGAAGTCATCCTGATCCCACCGTCTCGATTTTTAAGAATGCAGAAGAAGCCATTGAGCAATTGAAAAAAGCGGGCAGGGTGACGGTGGTGCATGGAAGTCCGGAAATAGTCACTGTTTCTGGTCAATCGGCAACGTCAATGAGCGGCGGTAAATATCCTGTCTTGATTCCTGCAGGGGACAATCAAACTTCGGTCGAGTGGAAGCGATTCGGCGTGTTCTGTAAGGTGGAGCCGCGTTTGCTTGATAATGGAAGAATCCAGCTCGAATTCAGCCCGGAGATCTCGCAACGCGACTACGCGAACGCGGTTAAAGTGAATGGTCTTACAATTCCCGGTCTGACGGTGCGGCGCATCTACACACAAGCGGAAATGAATCTCGGGGAAACACTTGTGGTCAGAACCGTTTCGCCTGCGGGTGTCCAAAGTCAGGTGGTGAATGCGAAATCAGATACCGCCTCTTCGGAAGATACCGTCACGCTGTTTATGGTCACACCGGTTGCCATTGATTAGCTGACCGCAGTAAACGAAGTTGATTTTCAGAACCCCACGGCCTGCGACCCCGGTGCATTGGCGGTGCATTGGCTGGTTATTTGTCTTCGTCAGCGAAAAAATGTGCCAGCTGTGATTCATCCCAATCGTGCGTCGCGGATGCGTCGGCTGGTGGTGGGAATCCAGTGCGACAACACCCCAGCCCTTCAGAGAAATTGTAAACAGCATGCGGATAGGAGTTAATGAAGAGCGCTGCTTTCATTCCATCGCCTGACCAGATGATATGCATCTCGGAGGGTTTGTCTCTATCGGTCACAGACTGAACGTTGTAGATGTGCAACGCGTCGATGATTGGATTTTCTGGTTTATCCGTGTCGAGGGCGTAAAAGTAGCCCGTGTCGCCATCATCTTCAAAAACTACCTGATACCGCCCCATTAAAGAGTCGGATTGGACGACTGTTTCGACGCCGACGGTAAGCGTTTCCTTAGTTACGACACTGGCAGCGAGTCGCGGTGGCATGGCTTCGGTCCGGGCGGTGAAGGCGTTATCTGATGTCTGTCGCGACTTCGTGGGGGGCTCGCCGTTGCAACCAATGGCGAGCAGTAGAGCGAATGTCGTGAGGTACTGTTTCATTGGCAGATCACTAATAACACACACAGAATTGAATTCTGTTTTAACCTATCAGAATTACTATCGATTATCAAATAAAAACATCTAGACCTTTGCCGCAGTCAAGGGATTGAGGGAAGGTCAACATCACAGCCAGGATGAGATAATCGAATGAGGCGCAAGTGCCAAATCAACATGCAGACAGGGGTCTGCTGCTCTTTGCACTGACGAGGTTGAAAAACGATAGAGTTGCTCTGAACAATAAAATTCCTGCTTGCTCTTGTGTTTTATTACACAGGTAATATAATCTTGAATATTACACATGTAATAAATGGAGTTCCTGATGACTAAAAGCAAAAAAGCTGTCCATTTATCCCCAGGAGAAATGGAATTAATGAGTATGCTCTGGGATAAAGGGCCGCTTACTCTCGCTGAAGCACACCAGGCCTTCTGTGAATTCGGAAAGCCCATTGCCTATCCCACGATGCAAACCCGTCTGAATCGGTTAGCCGCTAAGGGGCTGGTAACAAAAAGCGACCAGCGACCGGCTCTCTACCAGGCGGTCGCAACACAGCACCAGGCCACGGAAGGATACCTCGGGCAGGTTCTCGAAAAACTCACGTCCGGAAAAGTGGTCCCACTCATGAAGCACTTGATCACGGAACGATCGCTGACAAACGATGAAGTCCAGGAACTCAAAAAACTTTTATACGTTGCAGAACAGAATAGCAGAAAAGGGAATTAACGGATGCATTCAGCTTTCCATTATTTATTCGATGCTGTATTGAGATCGACCCTGGCTCTCGGCATTACCGCTTTGATCGTCAGAGGACTGCTTCTCTGGTTCAAACCGCCCTCGCCTCGCTGGCATCAGGCAGCATGGGCACTGGTCATGTTGCAGGGCATTATCTTTCTGCATTTTTCGGTGACAATTCCCTGGTTTCCTACGGAAATTAATCAAAGTATTTCTTTCGAATCCGTACCTCCCGGGAAGCTGGATGCAACGGCCGTCGATCCCACTGCAAATCCATTACCAGTGATGCTTACCAATTCTGATCGCGAAGTTTTAACCACATTCAACTGGCTGCCTCATGCTGCGTCGATCTGGATATCAGGATGCGGGCTGATTTTGCTCTGGTGGGTCACTGCCTGCATCGTCTCGGCAAAACGTCTTCGCAACAGTGTACCAGCCACCGAAACATGGGCCAGGGAGTGGCAGGCCGTCTTAAAACACTACGGTATCCGAAAATCAATTCCACTGCACATCACACATGATGCTGGTCCCATGCTCGGTTTGTTGCTGCGGGGATTTCGCGTTTTCGTTCCCCAACAACTCTGGTCCAGCCTGACCGAAAAAGAGCGCCTGGCTATTTTGCATCATGAACTGGCCCATCTCCGACATGGAGATATCTGGAAAGGATTCCTCGCACGGCTCGTGGTTTGCCTGCACTGGTTCAATCCTCTGGCATGGTGGACTCTCAACAAGCTCGATGAGTGTGCCGAATTGCTCTGCGATGATGAAGTCCTCTACAACAATCCGGATGCCGCCGCCGATTATGCACGTGCGTTGTTTCGCATCGGCAGTGATCCCAGTCAGATTCACTCCCCCTCATCCGCCGCCCGGGGAGGAAAATTGTATCACCGCATTCGACGAATCCTCTCTCCTGCCCCCCCGGAAAGGTCCATGATGAAACGCACTTTGCTGCTTGTCGTCCCCATGCTGCTACTTGCAATCAATCTTTTTGATTTCCAGCTTGTGGCTGAAGAAAAAACAACTCAGCCTGAAGCCATCCCCCGAAAGGTCGCATTCGCTCCTCCCGTGACAAATCAACCACGGGAAAAAACACACACGCTTTCAAAAGAGGAACGCTTCAAGTATATCTCCGGAACAGGTTTGAATGTTTATATCTGGGACGCAGGAAATCTGAAACTGAAATCGCAAGGGTTTGGCGATGAACTTTCTTCTCTCTTCAGTGTGGTCAGAATTCTCACAGACCTCCAGAATGTCGACCTGGGGGGGAATTCCCAGCTCTGGGTGAATACGAAACTGGGCGGAGATTTTATCATCCGCAAGGGGACATCAACAGAAGACATCATTGAGGGGCTCGGCTCTGTGCTGAACCAGGATCTGAAGCTGCAGACCTCCCTCGAATTCAAAAAAGTCGACCAGGAAGTCTACGTGGCACGAGGAACATTTCAGGCGGCCCCTCTAGGCCCTGCATGGAGACGGCCTCAGGATAAATCCTATTTGATCTACGGCAAGGAAGGTCCCGGTCCTGATAAACAGCATGGCGAAGAGGATGCCGGGAAGTTCCCAGACTTCCTCAAAGCCATTGGCTCGCGTGTCGGCCGCCCTGTCCTGAGCGACATCAAAAATCCGCCTCAAGGTTCCATTGGCTGGCGAACCTATTTCGATCACTCCGAACGCACCACATGGAAAGATTTTCCCAGACAATTTGCCAAAAACCCTCAACTGGTCCTCAAGCACGTATCTGAACAAACCGGCCTGACGTTCCACGAGGATAATCGCGAAGTCCGCCTGCTCTTTCTGGATGAATTGGGTAATTGACATTCTCCTTTAGCACCGAAGCAAGCTGAATGCGGTGTGTTGGGGGCAAAATCGAATGCAACTCACTCTAATGATTTGATTGTTCGCAGCTGAATTTTGGAAATCCGGTACGATACATTCTTTGTTTCAGCAAGGAACAATTCTCGTCCTCTGCTCACTACCGAATCAGAAGAATGCCGGAATCGTTTCGGATCCCCGTGCCAGTCTATGATCCGATTGTCATCGACTTCGACGAAAACGCTTTGCGGAGTGACGCGGCACAGGATAGTATGCTCTTTCTGATCGGGAAAGACGCCCCCCTGATAAGTACTTTCATTCTGATCGCCAGCGCGTCCATCGAGAAAATGCAGACCGCACGCCCGTCCCAGCCAGCCATCGAGCGCCAGCATGGTGCCGTTATTCTTTTCGCCTGCAACGATTTCGAGCCCCAGTGTATCACGGCCTTTGAGTCGTGTGACGACCATTAACAACTCATAGGATGCAGGGGCCTCGACAGGCAACTTGAGTCGACCGCCACTTGATGTCGGTGTGAACAGCACACCGTTTTCCAGCTTCCACTCGCCGCTCAATGTATCGCGTTCTAAATCGATCAGATTAAGCAGGTCGACTGGTTTGCCAGGAACAAATTCAGTGAGATCCGCATTCGGCTGAATCAGGAATTCCGGGACATGATTCGGATGATCCGCGACAAACCATTTGTGCTCCAGGAAACGCTTCTGGACCACCCTGTCTGTTCGATTCATGTCTTCATCGTGCCCATACCCGAATCCGTGCAGCAATTCGTGTGAGATCGCCCAGGGATGACGAAACCAGGTAAAGTCTCCCACCATCCCGCTGAGAGGCATCCTCGTTCCGCCGTGCCCACCAACGGCGCCACTGTTTAACCACCAGGTCAACTTAACGCGATAGGAGGGGGTGAGTGGTATTTCCCGTTCGGAGGCAATTTCGCTCAGGCTTCGCTCGACCTTCGCCAGGTAGGCAGACGTTCGCCAGTTCATATAAGCAGGCGATGTTGTCGAAACGCGTTTTGACTTCCGGGCGACAAAACGTTCTGGAGACAGAACCAGTTCTGCGGGTTGATCCAATTGATATCGCGCTTTAAGGAGAACCGTGTCAGTCACATTTCCCAACCGCTGGACGGCTTCCTGTGTCAGGGGAGGCTTCGGCGGCGCGGCGCCGTCGCGCATTTGTACTTCCCAGTTCCAGTCGATGGATGATTTCTGGTGATCCAGAATATGCCCCTGGGGATCCATGAGGCAAATATCGGTCCATAATTGCCGTGCGTTGGGGCTTCCTAAATTTTCGTTCGTCAAGATTGCTGCACTCGCGCGGCCGACCAGTGGGCCCCCGAGTTCAAACAGATGATCGGACGGAGCCTGAGGCAGTGTATAACCCCGGGGATGAAAAACCACTTTGCGACCGTTCTTAATCTGGAACCAGTATCCGAGCTTCAGAAAACGGCGATTCGTTAAAAACAAGCTGTTATTCGTGATAGGAAATTCATACTGAGAGTCGGGGAAATCCAGCTTCACTCCTGCCGCGACGGGCGGCAATGATTCTGATTGCCAGCCAAAAGAAGACCGGACCATGGTCTCTGCTGTTTCCTGGATTCGGCGAATTTCATTCGTTTTCAATTCTTTCCATAAAGCGACTTGCGCATACTCGTTGCTGCCAAAGACTCGGATGCGGTAGCTTTCGTCTTTGGAGAGGACTAAAGAAACATTTTCTGCCTGTGCGTTTCGTTTCCATGATACGGCACCGGTCGGCAGGATGGATCGAATTCCCAGTTGCGTCAGCTCCAGTCTGCGGAAACCCTGCACCGCCAGTTGCGGTGTTGGAATTTGAATCGATTGAAGCCTGACGGTCGTGGCAGATCCTACTTCCACGCGGCTGCTTTTTAAGGCCACGAGAACCTGCGGGCGAGGTTGATGTTGCACTTCAAACCGGTAAGAGCCGGCAGGTAACGCGATAAAGGTCCGCCCAAGGTGATCAAACACATGCTGTCCCGGGATAATAGTGGGACGTTTCTTATCTTTTTCATAACGCACAACTGTCAGAGAAGCGCCGACAACATGTTGGGTCAGGTCGCAGCGAATTTCAACAGGCCAAAGCTGAGAGATCGGGATACGAACTCGCGCAGTATAGTGGTCACTCCCTGGGGCGTGTCGGTCGTCAAATCGAATTGTCAATCGATCATCAGACTTGAGCAGTTGTACCGCGCCTCTCCCTTTTTTCTCAACCAACTCTGCGGCGGACAAATTCAGTCCAGCCGGGATAAAAAAGCCTTTCGATTCGGGTTTGAATACTGGTTCCGCATAGGGATCCCAGTTTTGATCATTCAACGTCACCTTGCGTGGCCAGCTTGATTCATAGTGAGTCCATTTGACTTTATCGGAATCGATATGAATGGCGTCGGCACCGTCGATCTTTGTCTGAATATTCAATTCAAGTGGCTTCGGTGGTAGACCCGTTTCAGACGTGAGGTCTTGAATCATTTGTTTTGACTGCTTGCAAATCTGATCAGCAAACGTGATGAGTACTTCGTATCTGGCAGATCCATTGTGACCCTCATCATCAAAACGGACGATCAAGCCGTTGGCATCGTAACCCAGGCGGACCTGACCCCGACCTTGAATTTTATTGATGGTAGCGCCCGCCAGTCTGATGTGACTTTGCACGAAGGGTGAGTCACTACCCACCTGGAGTGTCTGTTGTTGTCGAGGAGACCAGGGTTGCCCATTAATCTCGACATGTGTGGGCCAGGCCCACGAACCATGCTTCCAGCGGACAGCGCGGTGTGAAATATGTAATTGATCTGTCCCGTCAATATTAGCCAGTATGTGTAAGCTGGTTCCGCTCTGAGCCGTTAAGTCGTCGGACGCCGTGGCTGCCGATTCACTACCTACAGAGAAAAACAGGATCAGGATCAGAGGTAGTCTACGGACTGGCGAACTGTTAAACAGAGATGAAGGGATACAGGCTGGGGAGATGTTGTCAGTGATTTCATGTTTTTTCACATGTAATTCCAGTTCTGTTCCACGCTACAGGTCAGATCGTATGCCAGCAAGGCTTCTTCTCACAGCTGAATTCTGGTCAGAATCATCACTTCATTATGCTATCATGCGGAATTGGCTAATCAAGGTTTCGTTTCAAGGATATAGACGGTTTTCATAATTGAAATATTTCTTCCTGAATCAGCTGATTGCAATCGGAGGTCAACCGAATTCTAAGAACTGTTGTGTCAGAGACTTTGGGGTTTTGCTGTCTTTTACGCTGAAATCGAAACCCTTTCATGATGGTTATCAAACGGGCTGTGTTCGTCTTTAAATTCTTGACTCCCTGGATTTTAACTGCTAGTATAGTCGCATGTGCTACTGTAGTAGCATAATCTCAGGCATTAGAGAGGCAGGGTAACAATGGCGAAAAAGAGACCCGCGCTGGGACATCGGGAACGACAGATTGTAGAAGCCGTCTATCGTCTTGGTGAAGCTTCGGTGAGTGAAGTGTTAAATGAATTGCCAGAGCCGCCGAGCTACTCGACGGTACGGGCGATGCTCGGTTCGTTAGTTGATAAGCAGGTGCTACGGTTCCGGAGAGACGGTAAGCGGTATCTTTATCGGCCGGCGGTTGCTGCGGAATTAGCCCGGAAGTCTGCTTTGGAAAATGTGCTTGCGACATTTTTCGCCGGCAGAACTTCGGATGCCGTTGCTGCGCTGCTTGATGTTACGGGAAACAAAATTTCTGATGAAGAACTTCGTGAAATTAAACAGCTGGTTGACGAACGACGTCGCCAGATTCGTGAAGGAGACTCGTTATGAACATCACAAGTCGCGTTCTGACTGGATTGACCGGGGCAGATAGTATTGATTCGCTCGTGCTGCGTTGCTGTCTCTGTAGTTTTCTTCTACTCATTGGCGTATGGATCGCTGTCTGGTGCCTGCATCAAAGTTCTGCCGCGTTCAGACATCGTGTTCTGTTAATGGGATTGGCAGGCGTCCTGTTGCTGCCTGTGATCATTCCAGTGACTCAAGGGTGGAATCCGACGATCCGACTCCCTGCTGAAGCTGAGCAGGAACTGATTCCTTTAGAGTACCAAGAATTAGTCGTGGAACACGAAATCAGTCCTTTCATTGCTGACCAGCCACAAACCGGAGAGTTGCCAGCGGATTATGTCATGCCACAGACCGAGACTTTCGCAGACCGGTCAGCACCGATTGAATTTCGTGAACCGGATCAGGCCGTCAGCTCAGTTGAGATCGCAGCTGAGCCCCCCACAGACTCACGGAAAACCGATTCGCCAGGGAGGACGAGTATCAGCATCGAGGTTCTGCTCTTTGCAGTCTGGGGGATCGTCGCCTGCCTGCTGGGGCTGAGGCTGTTTGTGCTGCAACTGTTAGTCGGGAAAGTCATGCGAACGGCGATACCGGTTACCGATGCGAAGACACTCGCTGTTCTGGAATCGGTCAATCGAACAGGCCGGTTCGTGAATCTGCTCTGCAGCGATTCAATACAAGTGCCTGTTGCTGTTGGCATTTTTCGGCCAGCAATTGTGTTGCCGACAGGATACGGAAAGTGGTCGAAGGAACGTCTGCGGGTAGTGCTGTTACACGAGCAGTCTCACATCGACCGACGTGATGTCCTTTCACAGTCTATCGCTCAGATCGCCTGCATTTTTTACTGGTTCAATCCACTCGTCTGGCAAGCTGCCCGGCGGATGCGGCTGGAACGTGAACTGGCCTGCGATGATGCCGTACTTTCTTCGGGGGAAAACGCCGGGAACTATGCCGATCATCTGGTGGACATCGCTGCCGCCATCGTGGATCGCTGGCAAGTGCCTCAAAATGTTTCGGCTATGGCAACACATACGAATCTGCAAACCCGTGTCCAGCATCTTCTTCAGAATGATTTAGACCGTCGTTCGCTGTCAAAGCGTGCCTCGACTTCTCTGTTCGCATTACTGAGTGTGCTCCTTCTGTTTCTGGCGATTGTGTCTCCGTCAATCGCGACGACGCTGGAGAGTGATTCGTCTGAGGCAGAGAATGCTTCCTCTGTCGTAGAACTTACTCTTACGGGCAATGAGTCAGCTGACTGGTCTGAGCGGCTCAAAGCGATGCCGAACGTGCAGAAGCTGACGATTCGCCAGCCAGCCCTGGAAAATCTCCAGTCCATCCAATTCGATGAATTGAAACAGCTGACTTCGTTTCGAGCAGAAGACTTTCCTCTGGAGTCGAAGCTGGCCGACAAGGTGGCGGCTGAGCTGGCGCAACTTCCAAAGCTAAAATCAGTTACATTCCAGCGCACCGGGCTGACCAGTAACGGGCTTCAATTGCTGCACAGCTCTGCGCTGACTGAGTTAGAACTGATTGAGGAAGAATTGATGACTGATGCTGGATTCGGGCCTGTTGCGAAAATGCCTGCATTAAGCAAGCTGGTATTGGATGCAACGCCGATTGAAGTCGCAGGATTGAAGCATCTTCAGGCGTGTTCAAATCTGAAAAATCTCGTGCTGCGTCGGCATCCCGCTGGATCCTCTCGGGACGGAGCAGATCAACGGCTGGCTGCCATTGGAGGACTCAGCTCGCTTGAGGAACTGGAAATCGACTCTACTGCATATACTCGTCTGATAGCCTTAAAGAAAATCAAATCACTAAAGCAGCTGACACTGCGGCGTTGTGGAGGATTTGAAGCATCTCGCTCTTTCAAGCAGTTGACTCAACTGGACAAGCTGGTACTCGACAACTGCGATTTTCAGAACGAAACACGGGGAGATGTGCAGACTACTCTTAAGGATGTAGGGATTGAAGTTGTCGATGTGACTCCCCCAGCCGGGACAGATCTGCTTACACGTACTTCGTCGCCTGTCAATGAAGCGACCAGGCTGGCAAGAGAGGTTCATGGTAATCTCGACATTGCGAAACATTTTCCAGCCTTCTGGGTTCGTTGGCTCTCCCATTCCAGTGAAGTGCCTTCGATGAAATCCGAACCGATCCGAACCGTTCATCGATTGAAGAAGGCGCTGACGGAAGATCATGTCCGGCGGCCGTTTTCCCAGGAGGTGATCATGTCATGGGCTCCGCAGCAATTCTTTATTGTTAACCGGTCTTCAAAAAATGGTAAGGGGAATGGGGAATCAGTCAAATACGGGGATGCAAAAGTTGCCTGGTTGCGCGAAGGGCATCCCGAAGCGCCGCCCAGGCATTTCATACGTAATGGTTTTTCAGAATTATTGGACTCGCTTTACAACATTCCTTTCCAGTTTCAGATTTCACATCAGACTTACTGGTGGGGCGTGGGGAATCATCGGCACATGGCGACGAGTTCTGTTTCACCGCAGCAAGCCACTTATAATGAACTTCCTGAAGAAGAGTTCGCTGGTGAAACGTGTCGCGTACTTGAATCGGCGGGACGCAGCGAACGATTGTGGATCAGTAAAAAAACAGGCCGCTTACGTGGTAGTTTGAGTTATGTTCACCAGGGTTACTTTATCCCATTCTATAAGCAGGAGATTGTAACTCAGATTGCAGGGCGCACTGTCACGTCGCTCGACGATTTCCGCTCACTGTCGAAGGATGGTGAAAATGCCCTGTCCACAGATAAGCAAGAACAGTTGAGAATCGCCTGGGCAGAGTACCATTTTCACCATGCGATCCCCGGGCGATTACACGTATTCAGTGATTACCGCGAGATTTCGCCGGGCCACTGGTTCTCCTTCCGCGTGCAGATCGCCGGCTGGCATCACAATAAACTGAACCAGGGACATTACGATTTCTACAGCTCCGAGAGCGTTGTTACCGAGCTTGCTGTTAACCGCGACGATTTGAAAAAATACTGGGAAGCCGTATTCCCGAATGAGGGTGAGAGTGTTCAGGATCAGCGATTCGGTGTTCCCGTTGATTATAAGTATGACAAAGATCGAACGGCTGATGAACTGCAGCGTCTGGTGAATGAACAGCTTTTCAAATATGCTGACTCTGCTCTGTTGATAGCAGAGCGGACGAGCCCTATCGGGAAGCTGGTCGGCAAACCGGCACCCGCACTTCCTGCGGAACGGTGGATCGGAGGGCAACCCGATCTGAAAGGGAAATCGTACCTGATTCATTTCTGGGCCGCGTGGTGTGCGCCGTGTAAGAATGATGTACCACTGCTCAATTCCATCTCGAAAAATAGAACCGTGATTGGTCTGCATCCCAGTGGCACCGATTTGGAACAAATTCGGAAGACAGCCAAAGATTCGAAGATGACCTATCCCACGGTCGTCGCTCCTCCCGGATCGAAAGAGATCTTCGGTTATCCCGTAAAGCTTTTTCCCTACTGCATCGAGGTCGATGAACAGGGCAAGATCGCCAGATACGGAACGCTGCACGAGGTTCTCGGCGTAGACAACAGTAGCGTATCAACGGCTCAACTCGCGTCAGATACAAAAGGTGTGGTACAGGGGACTCAGATTGAACAGGGGTTCGTCGCGATTTCGCTGGGTGAATCGGATGGCGTGCAGAAAGGGCAAGTCTTCCATGTGGTACGAGGCGAACGCCAGGTGCCATTCCGAATCGTTTTCGTACAGAAGAACCAATCGGTCGGACAGATCCTGGACGAAAACGAAAAAGCCGGAATCAAAAAGGGTGATGAAGTGCTGCCGTCGTCTGGTTAAATATGCTCAAAGCCGGTGAATTAACTCTAAAGTGACCGGGCAGGCCAGCGAAAACTGATATTCCCTGAGTTGATAATCATGTTGTGGCCCTCTGCTCAGTCGTGGCGCAAGGCGGTGATGGGATCGATGCGTGCCGCCCTGCGAGCGGGCAGGATCGTTGCCAGGGTGGTGACGATCATGCTGAAAGCCAGTACCAGCGCCAGCAGATCGCGGTCTCGCTGTTTCCTGATGAAACGCTTCCGATCGGGATTTTCACGACGATTTTGACTACTGTTCCGCCTGAACTGACCGATTTACTGACCTGTTTCGTGGGATATATGGTCGGGCAATGGATCAGCCCACGGGGCGATATTCCACGTGTTGTATAAGCTATTCACAGAGCCAATTGAAACGCTTAACCCGAGTGTGAAACAGGATGTCAAAATCCTTATCTCGAGGGACTTTCGAAGGATTTCTGAGGAATGCTGATTTGGCTGTCAGATGCGGGACCGTACTGTGTATAACAGGATAAAGGAAGTACACAATTATGAACGCAACTCCTGATACACGAGCCAGTTTGCTGATCCGCGTCCGCGATCCTGCGGATCAGGCGGCGTGGCATGAATTCGTGGAAATCTATCGGCCGGTGATCCTGCGAATGGCGCGTCAAAAAGGAATGCAGGAAGCAGATGCAGAAGATGTGGCGCAACTGGTTCTGGTAGCCATTTCCAAAGCGGTCGAGCAGCGTCCCCATGATCCACAGCGGGCAATGTTCCGTACGTGGCTGCATCGGGTGGCACACAATGCCATTCTGAACGCGTTGATACGTGGCAAGCCGGATCGGGGTTCAGGTAAATCGGAATTGCAGGCTTTGTTGAATGAACATGCTTCGCATAACGGACCAGATTCGAGTCTGTTACGGTTAGAGTATCGGCGGGAAGTCTTTCGCTGGGCTGCCCGGCATGTGCGTCTGGAGTTTCAGCCGGATACCTGGGATCTGTTCTGGTTGACCGCTGTCGAGGGACGCGAGATCGAAGAAGTTGCGCAAGAGTATGGCAAAAATCGAGGGGCCATTTATGCTGCCCGGAGTCGTGTGGTTCGCAGGATTCAGGAGAAAGCAGCGGAGTACGAACGTGATCTATAACACGATACCTGTCAGAAGCTGCAGGAATGTGTGTGTTTCCGTTGTCAGGAGCTATTAGGATGAAGAACAAAACAAGCACGTGTCAGCCGGAATCAATCGAACTGTTCCTGCAGCAGAAAATGAGTGACAGCGAACAGGCCGATTTTGAGATTCACCTGGATCAATGCAACGACTGCCGTCAGCAACTGGAAGCAGCGGCTGCCAGTGACGACATCTGGGCCTCGGTCCGGGATTCGCTTCAGGACGAAACGCTTGCGTTGGGATTTCCAGATGATGATTCTGCCCTGGATGCGGTCACGGATAATGAAGTGTCCTTTTCTCATAGTTCCGTATTGAATCTGCTGGCCCCTTCTGATGATGAGCGGATGCTGGGGCGCCTGGGAACCTATGAAATTGTGGGTGTCATCGGCGCGGGAGGAATGGGTGTGGTATTGAAGGCGTTTGATCCTGCGTTAAATCGTTATGTGGCCATCAAGATTCTGGCCCCGCATCTGGGCAGCAGTGGAGCCGCTCGTAAACGGTTCTCACGAGAAGCACAAGCCGCCGCCGCTGTCGTACACGACAGTGTGATTGAAATTCATGGCGTGGCCGAAACCGAGGGGCTGCCTTACCTCGTCATGTCTTATGTGCGAGGCCCGTCTCTGCAGCGGCGACTGGATGATACCGGTCCGCTCGCACTGGTGGAAATTCTGCGAATTGGTATGCAGGCTGCCAATGGGCTGGCGGCGGCTCACGCGCAGGGTCTCGTGCATCGCGATGTGAAGCCGGCCAATATTCTGCTGGCGGATGGCGTCGAGCGTGTCAAGTTGACTGACTTTGGTCTGGCCCGCGCCGCAGATGATGCCAGCCTGACGCGGACCGGCATCATCGCAGGAACGCCTCAATACATGTCACCCGAACAGGCACGCGGCGAGACGGTCGATCAGGCCAGTGACCTGTTCAGCCTGGGCAGTGTGCTCTACACGATGTGTACCGGTCGACCTCCGTTCCGTTCGGAAACCAGCTATGGCGTGCTGCGGCGGATCACTGATGAAGAGCCTCGACCCATTCGTGAAATCAATCCCGAGATCCCGGAATGGCTCTGTCAGATCGTCAGCCGACTGATGGAAAAAGAACCCGCCGCCCGTTATGCGACCGCCAGTGAGGTCTCTGGGGTACTGGAAGAATGTCTGGCTCACGTGCAGCAACCGACGGAAGTTCCTTTACCTGCTTCTCTCGAAAGTCAGACAGAACCCGGTGGTTTCTTTTCGAACTCAGGTCGTAAAACGGGAGTGCTCGGGCTGCTCGCTGCTCTGGCTGCGGTTGTCGTGGGAATGTGTTTCTGGCAGGCCACCGAACCGCCTGATATCGCCGGTACTTGGAACAGTGAAGGCTGGGGAACTGTCACGCTGAACCAAGAAGAAGCGGGATTTTATGCAGGGATCTACAAACAGCCGGACAATACTGTACCGGGAAGTATTCGACTAAAATGGTCGCGCATCGAACGTCGCTTTAACGGAACCTGGCGTGAAGGGGAGGCACGTTTCGGCAAGCTTTCGATTCGACTCGCGGATGATGAAATACGTGGCGCCTGGACCACCAGTCGCCAGTCGCGCGTGAATCCGGGGACTCCAGAACTGGCGGACTTATTGTGGATTCGTGGGTCTGAAGGTAATGCTGCCCATCCTCTCATCGACGTTCCCGACACCATGATTTTAAAAGGGCATGTGGTCTCTGTCGCTGATGGGGAAGCCGTACTTTCACTGGGAAAGCAAGCGGGGGTTAAAGTTGGAATGAAACTGGCCGTCGTGGATCAAGGGAAAATGTGTGGCCAAATCATCATTACCAAAGTCGAACAGATTCGATCGGTCGGACGGATCTTTGAGGAGAAAAAAGAGGCCCCAGTCCAAGCGGGCCAGCTTGTGGTCTGTCTGAAGACTGGTGAGCCTGTTCCTTCCACTCGTAATTCCGTAAATCAATCCACTCCTGCGATTACAGATTCTGCCAGGGATAAACTGTTAAAGGGAAGTGTGGTTTCTGTCGCTGATGGGAAAGCTGTCCTTTCCATTGGAGAGAAAGACGGAATGAAAGTCGGGATGAAATTGATTGCCCTGGATCAGGGACTTGTGAGAGGTAGGATTGATATCATCAAAGTAGAAGAGAATCGATCGATCGGACGCATCCATGAGAATCCGCATGACACGCCGGTTGAAGTTGGTAATCTTGTGGAAAGTACGAGACCGGGGACTCTGTCTGCGCTGAATTCCTATTTGAAAACTCGTCCTGCACCCTCTTCAGAGAGTATAGGTGAAGCAATCCGTCAGCTCCATCCGGATCATTTTGGGAGCGCGGAAGAAACGATCAAGGTCAGGCCGAAAACTGCCGCGGAAAAAGCGATTGCCCAGCTGACACTGATTTCGTTTCAGAATCGTACACATCGGGCCGTGCGTGGCATCATGGTCAACGCCGGCGCGGGAACCTACGTGATTACAGCCGGCCTGGGACCTGAAGCGAAACCACCGATCGCTGCGCAAATCTATCTGGATATCCCGGGACGGGGAAAAATTGGGCTCGAGTACCAGAAAGAGAGTACCAAAGAATTATTCCTTTACCGTACGCAGCGAAAGCTGACCGACTATCGACCGGTGGATGACATTCAGCTGGATATTGGAGATCAGTTATCAGCGATTCTATTGGGGGGGACCAACGAATTATATGTGACTCCTCATGCCACGCGCATTACCACTCTGAGGCATAAGACAAAAACTGACGCGACCGGAAAGAAAAAGGGGGCTCCGCAACTGGTGGAATTCTCAATTGACCGTCAGCTGCCTTCGGGAGTTCCCCTCTTCAAAGAGGGAAAGCTTGTGGGAATCACACGCAGTCGGCCTCGCTTTGTGAACGATCCTCCGCAAGGGACATTCGTCATTCCAGTGGGAGAAATGGTCAAATTATGCGAGAAGTTGAAGCGCGTTCCCGCAGTCAGTTCTACTCTGGTTAATCCAAGGATCAAACAATCGGTAAGTATCGCTTCGAAGGGGGTACCACCGAAAACAGCCTCAGAAAAGGCAATTGCCCGGCTGGTGCTGGTCTACTTTCGGGATCAGTCCCGCCGCGCGATACCTGGAATTCTGGTCGATGCCGGCTCTGAAACATGTGTGGTCACAGCGGGGACAGCAGGAATTATTCCTGAGGGGGCGCCCCATGCCGTTGATCGGACGTTTCTTGAGATTCCGAATCGTCCACCCATCGATGCGGTCTATCAGCCACAGAGTACAAAAGAGCTGTTTGTCTATCGGACACAGCAGAAGCTGACCGACTATCAACCTTCAGAATATGTTCTACTGGCGGTGGGCGATGAACTCGCGGCCATTTATCCCGGGAGTTCCCCGCAATTGTCTCTGACTCCGCAGGCAGCACGCATCGTGTCCTTTGACAATCAAACAGAACTGGCGTTGCCTCCTTTAAAGAATCAACATCGATTTGAAGGCCTCATTCAACTCGATCGCAGTTTGCCTGAAGGGACGCCTTTGTTCAAGGAGGGGCAACTGGCGGGACTGACAGTGCTGGGGACCCGTTTTCTGGGAGAGAAAGCGAACAAATCCTATATGGTTCCGGTAGAGCGGATAGCGGCGTTCTGTCGTGACTTGAAAATCGTTCCGGCAGGCAGCAGGCAACTTTCCGATGTCGTCCAGGAATTTAACCAGCAACAGCAGTTGGATCCCGTCGACAAAGGGCAGCCGCTTCTGACCGATGACGAAGTGGTGGCGTCGGTTCGCTGGGCTTTGCTGGACAAGAAGATTCCCGGACTTTCCGCGGAACAGCTACAACAATTCCGTGAAATCGCAGAGCTGCGTAGACTTGCTGCTGGCTGGCGATTGGAATTCGTATCTGAAGTCGACGGCGCGGACGAGGAACGTTTTCAGGGCTGGCAGGTTCAACTGGTTCTTGATCAATCCCAGGGGGCACCGTTCAGACACGAGGTGCGGACGCGACTGTTCAATCAACTGGATGCGGCAGGACAGCCTGTCAAACTCAACGAACCGGGACCCAAAATGCCAGATGACACGCCACTGGCTGCGGCAATCCATGGTTTCAATTCCGCACATCGGAGCCTGGGAGGAATGGATCAACCGCCTTTAACGGAAGAGGAAGTTGTCGCAGCGATCCGCCGAATGAAAATCAGACGCAATGAGCTGGACGTAACCAATGCGGAATTCTCGATGTTGCAGAAAATTGCAGATCAGCGTCAGCTACCGGAAGATGTCGGCTTTGAACTTCTGACACTGTTTCAACCAGGTGATGGTTTTGAGTATCTGATCTGGTCGATTCGGCTGACATTGCCTCGCATTGAGAATAATGTTCCCTATCCCCGTTATGCAATCATTCTCAGAAAACAGTTTATTCGCTCCCAGGCGATCGATAACGGGAAGATTGCATGGGGGCCAGTTGCCAAAAACGGATTACAGGCAGGAGTCCGTTTCGAGCCCGATAATGAACAATACGCGATCGGGCAGCAGGTACTGCCTCGATTTTATTATCGTAACACAGGGAATCAATTCGTCGAAATTATGCTTCCCCGTTTAATGACTCACAATTACTACACGAAACTCTCTGCCCTGGATGAAACTGGCAAATCGATCAGCATTGATCAGGACAGAAAACCGGCAGGACCGGTAGGCTGGTGGTTACTGCCCTTTGGTTTTGGTGCTCAGCATGAAATCCGAGGTCTGCCGATTCGCCTGGGAGAAGTGGAGCGGGGGCAGGCAGAAACTGTGATTCAGTCGAAACCCGGGCAGTCGGTGCGTGTCCGCTTTACCTTACCAAATTACGCTGATAAGAATGCGCCCCCATTTAAGACGGGAGAGATTCAATTTTCAATAGCAGAACCAGGGAAAGAGATGGACGCGGCCAGCAAAACGTTGGAATAAAAGCCCGTGTGAAGCATTAACGTGCTAACGGTCTGCGAGCACTGCCCGGCGTCGATAACTGATCAGCAGAGTTAAAAACAGGCAGACGCAGCAGATGGACAGCGGAAACAGCACGGTGGTCAGGGAATACGATTCCAGCGCCAGCAGCGCGAAAGTGTTCCTGATGAAGAATAAGAAGATAAACAGAATGCTTTCTTCAAACGGATGATCGTAGGCTTTGCGGATGGTCGGACCAAAGCCCAGCAGATCGATGATCGTCAGCAGGATCACCGCCCACATCGGGTTGGATGTGAAGTACCAGCAGGGGATCGAGAGCAGGGCCGCACTGAAAAACAGTCGGTCGAGTCGCGTAATCGAAATGTCTCCGCGCTTAATATAAGACAGAAAAGCGATGTAGACGGTGATCACTCCTGAAATGCCAATCGGCCAGGCACCGGTTCCCCCGTTCGCTTCGAGTTGGGCAAAAAACACAATCAGTGTGGTCGTGCCCCAGATGAGCCAGGAGAACAGATGAGGTCTGATTCGTCCTGCCAGAATCCCCCGTATGTACGGAATAAAGGCGGTGAAGGTGATTACGATCGCCAGGCCACTGAAGAGTAACTTGATACGGGGGTCCATGGATGATACCTGATATTCAACACACGACTTGATACATACGGATCAGGTGGTGGGGCGGTAGCGGTACACTGATGTGCCCGTCCGAAAAACTTATCAATAAAGGGTTTCCGGGAAGTTGTCAATCCAAGGCGGTTTCCTGTTTGTGGTTTGAAACTCGACAGAGATGTCTGAGCCGCGTACACTCATTAAAAGAAAAGCTGAAGTGAACTGTTCCTGAAACAGTCAACAATTTGAATACTCCCTGGAGTCACCCGCATGAATCTGCCTCGCCGTTTCTGTCTTTTGAGTTTCCCAATAATCTGTCTGATACTGACGGCCGAGTTTACTTTTGCAGCGGACAAAATCGACTTTGAACCCGCGGCAATCAATCTTGAGCTGCCGGAAGGCCTTGCACTGGGACCCTGTTCGGCTGTGGATTTCGACAGCAAAGGGCGCATGTATCTGTTTCACCGGGGGCCACAGCCGATTCTCTGCTTTGACCAGAGTGGCAAGTTTGTGCGCTCATGGGGGGACAAACTGATCGGTCAGGCGCATGGCCTGCGTGTTGCCCCGGATGACACTATCTGGGTGACCGACATCGGTAATCACATGGTGTTTCAGTTCAGCCCGGAAGGAAAACTGCTGCTGGCGCTGGGGCAGGCGGGGAAACCTGGTGACAGTCAGGAACAATTCAATAAGCCAACGGATATCGCATTCGGTCCGCAGGGAGAATTTTATATCTCAGACGGCTACGGAAACAGTCGTGTGATGAAATTTGCAGCGAACGGGAAATATCTGGGCCAGTGGGGCACACCGGGCAAGGGGCCGGGAGAATTCAATCTGCCGCATTCTATTCTTGTGGATGCAAAAGGCCGCGTACTGGTCGGCGATCGGGAGAACGATCGCGTGCAGATCTTCGATCTTGAGGGGAACCTGCTGGAGATCTGGACCGGATTTGCCCCGTACGGGATGGAATTTGATTCCCGTGGAAATTTGTTTGTAGCCGATGGTCGCGCGAACAAAGTGCTGCAGTTGAATGCAAGCGGTAAGGTCGAAAACTCCTGGGGGAAAACAGGGAAGAGGCCCGGGGAATATAATCTGCCTCACATGCTGGCTGTCGATGTCGCGGGGAATCTGTTCGTGACGGAAATCGGCGGGAAACGACTGCAGAAACTGCAGCGGAAATAGTTCCGTGAGTCATCTGTCAGCAGCCGCATCATTTCTGAGACGCACCGCTTTCCAGAAACGCAAGCAGGTCTTTGATCTCCCGATCAGTTAAGGAGTTGACTAAACCTGAAGGCATGAAGGAGATCGGCGATTCGACCATCATTTCGACATCACTGCGGTCGAAGGTACGATTCTGCCCGTGGGCATCGCGGATGGTTTCTTTCACATACGAGCGCAGACGAATTCCCGTAAAGGTGCGACCATCAGTGAGAATGATCGTACGAGGCTGGTATTCGGGAGCCATTTCCCGACTGGGTTCGAGAATGGATTTCAACAGCCAGACGCGGTCCTGTTTGTCACCCAGACTGCTTAAGTCGGGACCGACGACATTCCCGCGACCGCCGTGCCGATGGCAGTGAGCACAGTTGGCCACACGACCGTGATGAAAGATACGACGACCGCTTTCCGGGTCTGCTGGTTCTTTCACTGCTTCCAGCGCCTGGATCCAGGCATTGGTGTCGGTCAGAGCAGGGCGTCCCTCACTAAGCGATTTCGGGTTCAGTGCAGCTGCTAACAGATCTGCGGAATCCGGGTACTTGCCGGCTAAGCTCTTCAGGGACTGTTGTTGCGGAGGTGTAAGCGTAATCGAGCGGAGCGCACGCAAAGCTTCTTCGCGCACTGCGGGTCGTTTTGCTCCAGACAGTTGTAATAAAAGGTCCGTATTCTGTTCTGCCAGCGTGGCCAGTCCGGCGATCGCTTCCGCACGCAGAGTTTCACTTTGTTGAGCGTCTGCAGCGATACCAGCCAGGATTTTCCGGGCAGCGACGGGATTGCCCGCCAGTGTGCGGACAACTTCCAGCGAAAGCGTTTCATCGTTTACGTCCAGCAACTGCTGGAGCATTTCCAGCGTCAGTCCTTTGGGAAACTTTTTCACAGGCTGATTCCCCTCTTTGGGAGCAGAAAGCGACTGTGTGGGTAACAACCGTAGTGCATAAGCTCGGATGCGTGGTGCACTGTTCGTATCCTGAACTTTGGCTAACAGCAGTTCCGGGTTGCGGATGCCTGCCTCGGGTTTTCCCTGCAGTGTATTCCAGGTAGCGATGGCGGCTTCAAAACGTTTATAATCGAGGTCGCTATCGGACAATTTTGCTTCAACCAATGGCAGAAACGCTTTCAAACCATAATCAGAAATCCAACGGAGCGTCTCGAATTGTACATCCGGATTTTTGTCGGCGAGAAACATCGGGACCCATTTCTCCGGGGCCGCCTTGGCAAGTTTCAAAGCCATTACGGCCTGAATGCGATCTGCTGCCGACCAGGTGGCGACTTCTTGAGGAGTCCAGTTCGACGCATTTCGTGAGAGTGCCTGCAGGGCAGACTGCGCGAGGAACGGATCTTGATCCTGCGCGAACTGGAATAATTCTTTCCGTGTGTGCTTTGATTTACCACTTCGCAGGAGCGCCGCCAGTTCGGCTTGTTTCGTGGGCGGTTCCAGATCCATTTTTCCGACCCAGGTGGCTTTGTTCAGATCGATTTCCAGTTTCCACAAGCGTCCATAGCCGTGTGCCTGGTAACGACCGTCGACCCAGTCGCAAAGGTAAAACACGCGTTTTTGTTTTGTTGAGGCAGGATCTGCGGCGATGCAACTCGGACGGAAGTAGCGGCTTCCTTTGACTAATGTAATGGGTTTGGATGAAAAGCTGGCACCCTGTGGGGTGAGCGGATAAAAGTCAATGCGATGATCACTCCACGAAGGGACCAGCAGCCCGCGTCCCAGAGGCAGGATTCCGCAGGGGGCTTCTCCCGAGGGGTGAATCATGGGGAGGGTGCCCCGCAATTCACCATTCCAGCTGACGAAGGGATGATGCGCTTCCGAGCCATAGCTGCGCTCATAGCCGTAATCGCCTCCTTCAATGATGTGAAGTACTCGACAGGGGGGGCGTTCGCCGGGATCATTTTCTGCAGCAAAGATTTCGCCATCTGCGCGAACACAAATGCCAAACGGGTTCCAGAAACCTTCGGCAATGCGTCTCAGTTTTTTGCCATCGGCGGTACAACGGAAGACGCCTCCTTCACCCGCTCCCTTAACAGTGACTCCATCGGTCCCCGTCAGTGACCAGGGTTTGGCATAATTTTCACCGAGAGCAAACACCAGGTCGCCATTCGGATCCCACGCCAGTCCTTCCAGGCCGTTATGAGGATAGTCGGCTTCACTCTTCAGCACGGCGATGTTTTCTTCGACATCGGCTTTGCCATCGCCGTTGGTATCTTTGATGCGCAGAATCCTATCTCGTTCGGCAAGATACACCCAGCCATCCGGTCCCAGCTCCAGGTCCATGGTCGCATCGGTGGCATTATAGAAGACCTGTCGTTTCTGGGCACGTCCTTCTTTGTTGAGGTCAGAAAAGATCAGGATTTCATCATGCTCGGGACCAACGTAGTCGTCGGGGCGAAAGTGGGTATGTGTGGCGACGACCCAGATACGACCCTGTTCGTCCACATCAACGCCTGTCGGAGTTGCCAGCTCGGCATGTTCGGCGACGAGTGTCAGCTGTACGCCGGGTTGTAAAATATTGACCTGCGGTTCGCGCTCGGCTGCGGGGAGTGTACTGTTGGCGAAAACGAAACTGATCACGAGGGAGCAGACTGTCAAATGATTCATGGGTGTATCTCTTTTTTGATTCGCGTCATTGCTCTCAGGCAATGTTCATTTCTGAATGAGTTTTCGTGGCAGGTTCGTGCCTGATGATTTATTAAATCAGTTTATTAAACCACTCGGAAAAGAACAATGAATCGGCGTGTGTTTATGTGATACTGAGTCAGTGATTCTATTTCTGAGTTAATCAGACGACGCGTCTAGCCCCACTCGCGTTTGAGTGCGGCACGGTACATCAGCACGTTCAACCCCAGGGCTATCGTAACTGCTGTGAGCGTCACAATGAACAGGAACAGTCCTGCGTGCACAGTGTCGACTTGAGAACGGAGATACCAGGTCAGCACTGCCGCAACCGACAGGATGGCCAACAGATACAGGCCAAACATGCTGCCCACAATCATCCAGGTACGCTGAAAAACAATGACGGCTGCGTTCGTACCGATGATCCACAGCGGCGCGGCCAGGCCAACGAGTAACAGCAGGCTGCAGAATTCTGAGTTGCGCGCCGTCAAATCGAATCTATACAGAGCCAGAATGACCAGGAGCAGTAATCCTGTCACAAGAATATAGTGATCCAAAGCCAGCCCTAAATACAATTGTTTCACCAGAGACGTTCGGCTTACGGGATGTAATGCTTCCGACGCCATACTCCTGCGTCTTTGCCACCAGGTGAGAGGGGGGAGGAAGATTCCGATACCGCAGAAACTGGAAAACAGAATGGTGACCAGGGGGAGGGGCTGAGAAAATGCAGGTTCGCCCGTCAGCAGATATGTGAACCCCTGGATCAGAAACCCGAAAAACAGGAAGTATGCCAGGGTCAACAGCAGGTTGCGGGGGCGATAAGCATTCCCCAGACGCCACAGGCGGGCCATCTGCCAGATCGATCTGTGCGAGAGATGTAACTTGTCCGGGCTGAGGTCTAACATTCTAAGGAACCGCTGGTTCAACTGTTGCCCCTGTCGTTGTGGATAGCTGACCTCAGGCCTGGGAGAAAATGCGGGAAGACGGTCGCTGGCTTCATTGACCTGCACTGTAATCACGGGGAATCTGATCAGCAGCCAGGCAATACAGAGGACCTCGCCGGTGATGATCATGAGTGCCATCCAGGGCAGGTGACCGCGCAGATACCAGATGACTTCTGATGTATTGACATTCAGGAACAGATTAGAGAATGCTGTCAGGAACGGAACGACGAGCACCACGAGCGGTACCGCAGCCCATTGCCAGAATGGTTTCCGGGAAAGTTGGGCAATCAGGAACAGGCTGCCCAGTGCGGGCAGCAACAGTGTCAGGTTGATCGCTGGCAGCACGCCGATTTCCTGGCGTAACAGTGGCAGGGAGATCAGCAACGTTCCCGCGGTCAGAATTCCTACAGCCAGGCGTCGGTGGGGGGCAAGATAATCTGGTGTCAGGCGGGCCGCTGGTGTAATAAAGTGAGCCCACAACTGCAGCGCGAGCACAGCAAACAGGATCGCTGTCAGAAACACGGCCCCGCGGAATGCGTTCAGTCTGTACTTGGAATAAGTGGTCGGCAGGGCGCGCACAGGTAGCAGCGTGGCATCAGTGAATCCGCGAAGACGTCGCATTAAGAACCAGTTGGCATAGACCACTTTTAAAGTGGGTTTATCGCGGAGCAGGGCCAGCTGCTCGGGAGACAGGTCGATCTGATCCAGCGTCTGTGGTCTACGGGGGAGCGGACCATTGATGACAGCACCTTCGCTTGTCAACAGTGTGAGTTGCTCGAGCGCGGGCAGTCGGGTGACCTGCTCCAGGAAGGCAGGAGATGCATTCAGCAGATGAACCGCCAGCAGTTTAACCTGTGTCATCTGCGGGATTTCATCTGCATGAGACTCCAGGGGAGGCGACAGGAGTTCCAGCTGGCTGACTTTGCCACCCACACGTTCCAGAACGCCCTTGTGGAGCAAGGGTTCTACCAGGGTCAGGCCATTCAGGCGGGGAAGCTGGCAGATCCGGTCTGCTTCGTCAGTCGTCAGCTCAAATCCACTCAGGCTCAGGAAAACCAGATTCTCAAACGGACGCAAGTCGGGCAGGGGATCATCTGCGTTCAAGCGAGTGAGATAGAGAGAACGTATCTCGGCAGGATCAGTATGTTTCAAAAGATCCGCAAACGTTTGCGGCGAGTGCGCACGATCGGCAGGAGGAGTCACTGCGGTTGTGATAACCGTAGCAGACGGTCCTGGCTTTTGCGGTCGTGCCCCCACACGCATCACATTGCCGCTCGTCGGTCCCCAGACCAGTGACAGCCAGCCCGCGAGAAAAAGAGCCGACAACAGCAACACGAGCGGGCGTTGCCAGTAGGTTCTCAGAATCTGCCGATATAAGCTAAAACGAATTTTCATGAGACAGCCTCCGCTTCCGGTTGAATGGGGGCTCCCGCAACTTCCAGAAAGATTTCTTCCAGGTTCAGATCTTCGACCGTTGCGGTGGCCTGAAATTCCCGGGAAAGAAATTCCAGGTTCAAAGCTTCAAAATCGTTGACCGCCAACAGTCCGTGGTTACCGTCAATCTGTTCGCGGAGCGTACCCGGAAGACCCAGGCTTGGTGGCAGGTTCTCCGCTGCGGTAATGCGGATCCGTTTTACCTGGTTTTTCAGGGAATCCAGTTCGCTGTTGAAGCGGATTTTGCCGTCCATCATGAACGCAACATGTGATGCGATTCGCTCCAGGTCGGAGGTGATGTGAGTCGAAAACAGAATTGTGTGTGCTTCGTTTTCGGTGAAATCGATCAAGGACTGCAGAAACTGTCGGCGGGCAGCGGGATCGAGGCTGGCAACGGGTTCATCCAGAACCAGTAATTCCGGCCGATGTCCCAGTGCGACGATCACCGCCAGCTTCTGGCGTTGCCCGGCGGAGAGTGTTCCCACACGTTGTTTTTGATCCAGCTTCCATTCGTTTAAGAGCAGGTTCACAAATTCCTGATCCCAGCGATCATAGAACGCGCCCGTGTATTCTGTCAGCCCCAGCACGGTCATCCACGGGAGTAAGGCGAAATCCTGGGACACATAGCCGATGCGTGCTTTGGCTGACGCATCCAGGTCCCACGAGTCCTGATCAAAAACCGAACTGCTGCCGGAAGTGGTTTTGAGTAACCCTAGAATGCATTTCAGCAAGGTCGTTTTCCCGGATCCATTCGAGCCGAGCAGTCCCATCACTTCTCCCGCCCGGACCTGGAAATCGAGATCAGACAGGACCCGCTTCTTCTGAAACTGCTTACACAGATTCTCGGTTCGTATGATTACATTGCTCATGGTTGATATTCCTGTAACAGCTTGTTGGCGACTGCCAGAATCTGCTCATCGTTGAGCCCGAGTTGACGTCCATGCACAATAGCCTGTTCCATCAGTGGCTTGAGTTCCTGCATCCGCTCTCGGGAGCTTCCCGCAGGAACCGACTTGCGGACCATCATTCCCTTGCCACGCACCCGCTCTACGACTTCGTCCCCTTCCAGTTTGGAATAGGCTTTGGAGATCGTCATCGCATTCACCCCGAGTTCGGTTGCCATTAGACGCACGCTGGGGAGCATGTCTCCTGCATTCAGATGCCCGCCGGCAATCATTGCATTGATCTGTCCGATGATCTGCAGATAGATCGGCACGCCGGCGGAGGGATGCACTTCGAATTGTGTCGCTTTGATTGCCATTGATTATCACCTTATGTGTATTACTACACTAATACACAAGGGCGGTGGTGTCAATCAAAAATGAAGAGAATTTGAAATGGCAGGCAAGGCTGGTCTTCAGATCAGGCAGACTGATGCGGGAACGATCATGCGTAAGTCAAAACGACACGCTCAGTTGAAGAGGGGTTGTGGAGAAGAACTCAGAAAATCAACCAAACAGTTCCATGATCGGTTTACCTGTGGTCAGGGTGCGCAGGATACCGGTCGGGTCTTTGGGATCGTTGATGGGGATGTCGAGGGCGTGATAGATCGTCGCGGCCAGTTCTTCAGGGCGGACGGGATCATCGGTTGGATATTGGCCGTACTTGTTCGATTTGCCGTAGACCTGGCCTCCGGCAATTCCAGCGCCGGCGAGAATCGATGAGAAACAGCGGGGCCAGTGCTGGCGACCGGGAGGATTCTGTTTGAGCACATTCGGCGTGCGACCGAATTCACCGGTCACGACGACCAGTGTATTCTCCAGCATGCCGCGTTCTTTCAGGTCGGAGAGCAGCGCCGCCAGCGCCTGGTCCAGGCGAGGCAGACAGAAGCCCATGCCATACGAACCGTTGCCGAAAGCATTGCCCATCCCCATATTGCCGCCGTGCATGTCCCAACTGCTGCTGGGCGGACCTTTCTTGTCATGATCTGCCTGGCCGGTCCAGCCGTTGACGGTGACAAAGCGGACCCCTGATTCCACCATGCGTCGGGCGAGGAGCAGATTCTGTCCGAGCGGATGCATGCCGTATCGCTGGCGGACCTGATCGGGCTCTTCATGCATGTCAAACGCCTTGCGGCCTTCGGCGCGCGTTAACGCTTCGTAGGTTTTCTCGCGCAGGTCAGACCAGTCTTTGACGGTCTGGTCCCGGTCGAGCCGATCGGACTCCAGTTTGCTGAGGACTTCCTTTCGCTTTTCGAATCGCGGTTCGTCGTAGGGGGCGTAAATTTCAGGTGGCTTGAAATCTTTCATCGCCGGGTGATTATTCGCTGAGCCGACAAACACGGGTGCATAGGCGGAACCCAGGTAGCCGCCAATACCGATATTGGGTGCGCAAAAGACAGGCGGCCCTACACATTTGATGAGCCAGGCATTGGAGACGAAATTGCGTTTGCTGGGTTTGTGTCGGGCGACATGCGAGCCCAGGTAAGGTTGTTCGTTTGACATGCCCTGCTGTACGCGTTTGTCCGACTGTCCGCTGAGCAGGTTGTGCATCGCGTCGAAGTGATTGCTGATCGCTCCCGGATGCGACATGGAATTGATCAGCGTGAACTCGTCGGTCAGCTTGGCCAGTTCCGTGTGCATCTCATTGATCCGCATGCCCGGCACTTTGGTGTCGATGGGCATGTACGGCCCGCGGTATTCCAGCGGGGCCTCGGGTTTCATATCCCAGGTATCGAGGTGACTCGGCCCGCCACACAGCAGGATGAAGATGCAGGATTTTTCCGCCGCGACCGCTTTGCCCGACGCGTCAACTTTGTCGCTCCCCATGACCATGCCCGGCATGCCGAGACTGAGCGTTCCCAAGCCACTCGCAATCAGGGCCTGCCGACGGTTCATCTGGAATTCGTCCATCCTCAACCTCGCTTCGATTCACATAAACTGGAGTTGATGTGTGGATTATATCATTTTATTTCGGGCTGCAATAGAAATCTCAGGGAATTACGCAGTCCACCGCCAGTTAGAGTTGAGTGAGCTGGTGTGCGGAACCGGTCAGGTAGGGGCCTGCGAACTCAAAAAGTTTTCGCTGCCCGAAGGGGCAATACTGTCTGCATGATCGACGATTTGTCGTAACCTCTCGTTTGCATCCGGTCTGTTTTGCTGGATTTCGTAGGCCACATTCAAGGCGGTCTGCATCTGGGGCTGCCCCTCGTACTGGTTCACGAGCCTGGTCAGTCCTTCCTGTTCGTAGTCGACCAGCTGCAGTTCCTGTTGGGCGTGAGCGAATTCCACACAGTTTTTCGTTTTGTCAATAAATTCCCGGATGGCCTGTTCCACCACCGGCATCATGCCTGGAATGGCTTCCATGAGATAATGTTTCCGACAGCCCGGAATATCACCTTGTGTTCTTTTCAGTCTGACCTGAACCTGACGTGATTCGCTGTCGGCGAAGTGATTTTGATTATGTATCATGCTGGTGACTGCTCCCGGATGTGAGTGAAAGTTTCAGGGAGATCCGCTTCAGGATTTCCTGAAGGCGGTCCGATTGGATTTCTGCTGTGTTCAACGTATCAAATGCCAGCCGGGAGGAAAGAGGAATTGTTGCATTTTTATGGCGCAGGAACCCGGTCGCCTGAGTGATCTGAATCGTCTGGCCCGTGCAAATACGGGAGAGCGTTTGCGTAATCTCTTCTGAACGCAGAGTGACCGCATTCACGTGCGAGACCAGTTCGACTCCGATGCGAAACTCCGGTTGATACAGTTCCAGTACAGGATGCAATAGTCCGCGATCACTTCCCAGCGCAGCCTGGTTGAACAGGAAACCATGACAGCGTGCCCCCAGGTCATCCAGGAGTTCGCTGAAGGCAGACTGCAGCATCTCCTGTCGCAGTGACTGCGTGTCGTCCGAAACATGGAATGCAAGCAATCCGGTAAATTCTTTTCCGCTGTCCAATAACAGAAAATACGCCAGCAACGCCTGGATGCGGCGCAGTGTTGATTTCGGATACTTCCCATTCGGCAGTGAATCCAATGATATCTGCCCAGCAATCGGGGAGGGAGCTCCGCGCAGGATGGCGGCGATACTCTCTTTCTCGGCACGGGGAATGTTCCAAGCATCACTGAGGATGAACTCCAGTAGGCGCGATTCTGCCAGGGTCACCAGCGCGTCGTTGATGTTGCATCCCTCTGTTTGACGGAGCGTCTGCAGTTCTTCAAGAAACTCTGTTGTAGATTTCAGTTGCCAGAGTTGCTGGTTGCATGTGAGATCGCTTTCCGCGCGGAAATCAGCCGTCAACATCGCCTCCGGATTTTGACGGCTCTGTTTTTCCAACTGTGAAATCAGTGCCTGGTTGCGATATCGCCCTGTCTGTTTTGCGTGAGGATCAATGAGCGTCCAGCCGTCCTCACCGGTGTGCAGCATGATTCCCATATGAAACATCGCGGGGCGCAGTCGATCGATGTCCGGTCGGGCGATGATAAATTCGAAAAACGAAATCAGTTCTGGCTTCAGTGCGACTTGCTGACGTTCTGCCTGCCTGAGAATTGACCGTGCCAGACGCGCATCATGTCGCATCGCGATTTCCGAACCGGGGATGAGGGGAGTTGCTCCCAGCACTGTTGCTCCAGCCAGCCGGGCAACAGCCAGCATGATCAGTGCCCGCCCCAGGCAGTTCGGGTTCCCATGTTTATTGAAATGACGTGCAAAGATCCGGTTGCAGGACTGGTTCGACAGATCGTCCCAGATGTGTTCCAACAGCTCGCCCTGCGTTCGCACGGGCTGCGTCGGCGTTAACAGGGTCTCAAACAGCTCGTTGCAGAGTTCCGGTCTCTTCTGATCAGAAGCTTCAATAAACTCAGCCGCCAGACGTTTCAAATCAGGCTCAAGCAGCGCTGCTGTCGTCTGGATGGCCCGTTGGCCCAGAACTGTTAATTCTGCAATGAGTTGGCGCGCCGCCTGGTCAGTGTCAGGGGAGCGGGCTGTGATCTTCTGGAATTCATTTTGAGAAGCACTCTGAAAATCGGGCTGTTCAGCCATTCTGAGCGTTGTGCGTTTCAAACAGAAAGCCAGAACACGTTTATAGTCTGACTGCCGAGGAAGGGAATTGTGGGAGCCACGCAGACCTGCATCGTTTTGCAGAGAGCAGGGGGGCTTTTGATCGAGCGTGGTCATTCCCTCTCCCTTCTCGCTGGTACAATGGAGTCTGTTTTACTCCCTCTATTAATATCGGACTTACCCGTCAGGTCAAGCACGATCTGTTCTCGCTCCTCCATCATTCAAGACCAGGTAAAGACGCTGTTCTCCTGGAAATTCAGATTTTGTTTCACGCGGCAGATTTTTCTGTCACCGTTTAAACAAATCTGGTATACTGCAGTTTCTATAGAAGTGAACCTGTCTTTTTTTCCCCTGTTCTTGGGGTCTTATTTATTTTCATTTCTTGAGAGGAGGCTGTCATGTCTGCGTCTGCTTCTCACCGCTCGGTCCTGCGTTACCTCTACAACCACAATCCGTTCTATGTCATTAGTGCGGTATTGATGTTGTTCGCCGTGCGGTCTGCTTACGGAACCATTGAGATCGGTTCCATCAATTGCTGGGTGATGATGGGGGTACTCGCCGGCTATACCCTGCTACTGGCGGGGATTGGCGTGTTGATTGTCCGCTGGGGCAAGGTGTGGGAAGATGCCCGTTCGATTCTGCTGCTGTTGCTGCTGTTGTTCCTGGGGGTCTCGGTCAGTATGGACGATCTGTTTTCGCGGATTACTCCCGATCAGGGCATGCTGTTAATGATCGGCGGCTTTCTGTTTTCGGCGGTTGTCTCCGAAGCCGTATTGTGGGGAACCGGCATTCGCCTGGGGGCCCGCTATCGGATTCCTTATCACCTGTTCCTGGCGCTGTTTTATTTCGCTCCCTGGTGGTGTTCTCCCGAGATGCATCCCCGTCCGGCTGCCGAACTCGAATGGACGCTGTTTCTGTTCCCGGTGGTCGGCGCGATTCTGTTTTTGTTTCTGCTGCCTGCCGTTCGCGGAGGCGTGTCGTATGTTAAAGGGAACGGCACTCCCTGGGGCTGGCCGTGGTTTCCCTGGATTGCGTTTGGCATGTTTGCCGCCTGTATCAGCCTGCGTTCGTTTGCGCTGTGTCTTACCTTCGGGCCAGCCGGTCCCATGTGGATTACCTCGGGAAGCGGGCCCCGACTCATTTCCTTTGATACATTATGGGGCTTCTATTTTTTGATTCCGCTCGGCTTTGTTCTGCTTCTGCTGTTGCTGGAAGGAAGCCTGGTGACGAAGAATAAAACCTTTCAGGCGGGCGTGATCCGCTTTTCGCCGCTGTTACTGTTGCTGGCGATGCCCGCGACGACGGGGCCGGTTCACACCGGTTTTCTTTTCAAAGTGACAGACGTCATCGGCGGGCCGATCTGGTTAACGGTCTGGCTGCTGATCGGTTTTTATCTGCTGGCAGCGGTGCGACGTGTGCCTGGCGCGATGGCAGCCGGGCTGGGAGCCGTGGCGCTGCTCTCGATCGTCGGACCACAGACGCTGGGTTCGCGGACGCTGATCGAACCGACGCCCTGGCCGTTGCTGCTGGATGGCGGATTGCTGCTGATGCTGGGGCTTCGCCAGCGTTCCTCTGGAATCTGTGCGGCAGGCGTGCTGGCGGCGACAGCCGGGATCTGGCTGGTGATTCCGGACACGGTGCTGTTCGAGTACCGGTTCACGACCTGTTTTCATCTGTTGTGGATCTCAACACTTGTGTTGGGGCTGACGATGAAGGATGACTTCAGTCGCGTGCTGCAATGTGCCAGTGCGCTGCTGGTCCCGCTGGTGGCGGTCGTTGTGATTCTGAATGAGCGAGCGGCAGAAATCCCGCTGGCCTGGCGACTGACGTATGTGGCCACGTGGGCCGCGGGCTGTCTGCTGATTGCCCGGCTCTGGTCGAACCGCTGGTTTACGTATTCGTTCGCAGCGACGTTGAGTATTCTGCTCTACACCAGCGCGACCTACGGATTTCGGCTGGCAACGCGCACGCTGGATCAATCGGCGGTGATTGCGTTCCTCTGGTCGGTGGGCGCGTTGTTACTCGCATTCCTGATCAGCGCCCACAAAGCCCGCTGGTTACCCGAGTATGCCTGGATGACCTTCTGGAAAGAGAAACCGGCGGAAGAGGAGTTACTGCCGCCGTCAGAGGTGACCTCTGGGGATGAGGAGTGATTGAAAGCCCAAAAGATTCTAATCAAGGAGGCAGGTCTGGATGATTCTGGACCTGCCCCTTTTAATCTCGCGGAACCAGTCCGGATCACGCAGCAACTACAGATGAATCGTTTCTTAAGATGATTTCTGACCATCAGGTTTCCAAGCCACATTCTCAGCTGGATGTTTTCGCGCATCTTCAGGGCGAACGAAAGTAACACCTGTTATGCCCGAATCATGGATTTTGGTTGCGAGTTCTTCACTCACACACCAAATGACTCCTCTTAACGACTTCGGACTTCGATTAGTTTTTCTCGGAATTGGACCAACACGAAAGAAATGATAACCTTGACACTTACTTTCATCTAGTACTAATCTTTCAATTCCTTTAATGCCTTTTTCTGTTGCTTCATATTTTGAATTTTCATAGTCAAAACAACAGACTTCTTCCAAAACATTTGCATAGAAGAATTTATGACCATGATATGGTTTTCCCTTCTGGGTTACATATAATTCGCGAAATTCGACTTTTATAGGAAATCCAGAAAGTAATTGTTTTAATGTTTCAGAAACAATGAACATGTTAAATGAGTAGAAGAAATCGTTAGGCATTCCCCCTGTTTCGATATTAAGGGAGATCTGTGGTAAATTCGATGGGATAGGTACGCAACGGTTTGGTTCAAAGCCTAAACCATCTAAAGTTTGGAAATTCGTGACAACTGCATCAATGTATTTCCCACTGTCGCGCCAAATAAGTACCATTTTTTGCTCCAATTTATTACGTAGGACAGCTCCAGGTTGCCCCTTTGTTCGGATCTTCATTTTGAAGCCATATCTCGTGGTTTTCTAATGCGCTTTTTAATTTCCCTATGATACCCATTATCGCATCACAAAGTTGACAATCATTTAGAAGATCTGATTTGTAATCATCTTCTAAGTCTATCAGTAAAGATCTAACGCAACGGTAATATTCATGTGAATGTCCTCCGCTGTGAAGGGGAAGTCCTGATGAGTCCGCGTCGTCTTTCAATGTTGGCAAACATAAACCATTGAAACTACCATTAATATCGAATCCTAACTTTTCAGCCGTTAATAAAGCTGATGTTACATTCGTTGAATTTACGAGATGGCTAGAGAGAACATGATGGGCTGCTGATTTGAATGGTGTAGAGCCACAGCCGAGATTCGTACGAAGTTTACTACTACTGCCTGTAAGGTTGCCATTGCCAGCCTTGTTCCCACAACCATAATCTTTGCCTTTTATAATTTCAGACGCATTATGGACCAGTAATCCACCTTGCCCGACGCGATAAACATGATCGCCGTCGACTTCGATATTATAGACGTGTTCGGTAGTGCGTTCCAGATGTCGGTTCGTGATTTACCGTAAGCCGTTGAGTGACTTCAGGCTGTCGCCCGGCTGGAATTCTTCGGCGGGAACCCAGGTTTGTTCTGCGGGAGCCAGCAGTTCCATTGTAAAGTTCATGACTGCTGTAGCCAGAGACTCAAAGGTTTGTTCTTCTTCGGCTGGTAGTGAATAGACCGATGGTTCTTCACAAACGCA
>TARA_R110001592_G_scaffold12620_1_pt1 | contig 45160 bp, 61 predicted proteins | sample TARA_R110001592 | Tara Oceans TARA_R110001592 (sample SAMEA4398387) | marine metagenome | biome: Polar Biome; feature: [SRF] surface water layer (ENVO:00010504); material: water (ENVO:00002006), including particulate matter (ENVO:01000060) such as... | depth 5 m | reverse complement strand
CTTCTTGTGCAGGAGCACCTATCTTCACACCAAGATTTTTTTCTATAGTACCTAGACCTGGGTTCTTAAAACCAATATCGCCCTGAGTCTTTGTTGTCTTAGCAGATAGTCCTAAAAATTCACCATTGCTAAATTGTACTAGAACATCTGTAGGATTCTTTCTACTATCTACTGTAGTACCGACAGCCTTAGATAGGACATTGGGTCTAGCTGTCCACCAAACTTTGCTAACTTTACCATTGTAACCATTCTTTTTTGACCAAGTAATGATTTCCTTTGCCATAGTTTCTGCTCTACCTGACTGTGTTTCAAACTCATCATCTCCAACTTTTTTTCTTTTAAGTTCGAGTTGTTTCTTGGCAGCAGATGCATCGACAAAGTTTTTCCAATTATTGGACAAAAAATAACCAAGCTGAATCTCGTTGACATCAGCAATATCTGTATTGGCAAACATTTCTGTTATAAACCTCTTAAAACTTTGCATTACTATCCCTAGTCCTTAGACATATTAAATCTATTTATATAAAAAAAAATACCAACAAATGTCGGTATTAGGGTATTTTTATGATAGTTAATTTTAACCGAAATCTGAACCTAAATCTGGTTCTGGCCAATCTCCAGACTCATTGAGCATACGCATATTATTAACAACACGTTCGACAATGTGTTTATCAACTTGAACTACCTCAACTATTGTGTCAATAGGTAGCCCCTGTTCGTACATACGTTCAATACGATGAACATAGTTGCCTTTTGGTAGATTTGGATTAATAAGCATTAGGTTCTCCTTAAGATGTAAGCATCTACATATTTAGCAGTATCCAGAGGCAGTGAGTTATCACCTCTAAGCTTCACACGGAACTGGTAATCCAAATTAGCATCTCGAAGAGATTTATTCATATTACGAACCATCAGCTTTAGTTCTTCGAGTTCCAGCACATCGTGAACACACTCATTATAGAATGTGCCAATATATGAATCACTACGGCTTTTATCAATTTTAATTCCCATTAGACTTCCTCTCTAAGCATTTTTTTATTAATGAAAGGCAAGATTTCCTCACCCTTCATAATAATAATCTGATTATCCTCAAGCACTTTAAGTGTCGATTCACATCCAGCATCACATCCAGCTTGCCAAGCATGATTCCTAGCACTTTTAGTTATCGAGATGATTGATGCGATATACCACAACAAAAGTACTAACCACATCCACCACTCAATGTACATTAATCAGAAACCTTATATGAACGTACAAAACACCATTCGCCACTGTTTGTTAGCTTTCCGTGTAGTTCACGTGATTGTTGTTGCGTTAGTGCAACATACATTTCACTAACACCGTCATTAGTACTTGCTTCAACATTCCACATATAATCTCTCCTAATTTATAATAATATTATAACACATCCAGATATGGTTGTAAAGACTTATTTATAAAAAAAAGTAAAAAAAAAGAGGAGCTGACCGTGGCTCCTCGCGTGTTTGTTACGGAACAACCCGATGCTTATTTCTTAGAAAGTTTGATCTTAATGATATCATATGAAGCAGGACCAACAATAAACCACTGTTCTGTCTCACTGTTATTGATAAGATCACCAACAGATACATTACGCAAAGGACCTGTTGAAAGAATCAAAGAACTTGTTCTATTATCATTGATAAGTTTGGCTAATGATACATTATCTGATGCTTCAACTTCTGCATTCTTAGTATAAAGCCCATCAATAAAGGCTTGCTTTGCAGTATTCTTTGTGAAAGCATCTGAGATGCCATAGAACACTGATTGCGATGCAAGCGTTTTATTTGTCTTAGTTATTTGATATACATTAAATTTAGCCACAGTTTAGTTCCTTAATCCCTACTGTCCAATTATTGGCAGCATCTTCTACATAACGATGCGTTTTTCCAATGAAGTCTTCAGTAAAGAATTGTTTGTCGTTGTTATCAAAGTATTTGATATAAAAGTATTCATTCTTTAGATCAATGTGAATTTCACACTTACCTTTACCTTTTTCTGAATAGTATGTAGAAAGCTTCTTACCCATATTTATAACTCCTTTATTATTTTTATTAAGCGAGTCTCTCACCATCTTATTCCACCAGCCCATATTAATCAGTTCTTTCAATGAACTTTTCACATAGAGGAAATATTCCTACAATAGCTTCACCAATGGCGCGAGCAACTTCAATGTGTTCCTTTTGAGTCCCATTACCTGAACGTAGTTCAACAAAGTGAATCCAAGAACGGATCGAACCTTGCATATACAGACGTGATACAGTGTTACCTTCAGGGAGAACAGAACGAGCTTGCTCTTTAGCAATGCCATTATTAATAGCCCAGTCATATGCCTCTTTGGATGCATTGATAACCATCTGCTGTTTAATTTCCCAGTTTCGTTGTAACATTCTATCAGAAGTATCTATAGAGTTTTGACGGTTCTTGGTATCTTGCATTCGTGCTTCACGCAAAACAAATGCTTCACTCATATCCTGAGGATTAGCATATCGTTGGCTAAACTCTTGGAATGCAAATGATCTGTGCCTTAGCATCTGACGTGCAATATCTCGTGTCGTCTCAACTTCCATAGTAGCCGAAGCCATTTCAAATGGAGACCAATGCTTATGTTTGGCCAAGTAACCAAGAAGCTTTTCAGTTGTTTGGCTATTTATTTGATTAGCTGGATTTGATACCCTTGCACAATATGCGATCAAGTCTTGCACATCATTCAAACCAATAAAGTCTCCTTCAACTGGTTGGGTATATCCCATCAATTTAACTTTCATTCACTTTTCCTTTAATTAATCACGAGGTATTTATATGTTATGCTTTAAACCCAGAGAAATCTAGCTGATCTTTCTGTGGTGCTACTTGTGGTGCTACAGAACCGATTAAGTCTTGAGCAGTTTCTTCTACGTCATACAATCTCATTCTAGCTCGGTCCACTCCCACAACAAATCTTCGGTTTGAGGTTGGGTCGTTGTATCTGTTTTTGAGTTGTTTGACCATGATTTGTCCGAGTCCTTCGAGTTCTTCATTTGAGATGAGGGCGAACATGAGATCTGCAGTCGCAGGTAATCCAAAAGATTCGGACGTGTCTTCAAGCCCGACGTCAGTGTTTGAATATCCGCTTCTAGTTGTTTGCGTCGCTGTGACAATGGGCACATCGTATTCAACCGCAAGTCCTCGAATTTCTTCTGCAATAGATTTGATGAGGGAATATGTATTAACCGATCCACTAAGACCTTTCATTCTCGCCGAAGAACAGATATTGAGATAATCAATAAAAATAATATCTGGCTTAAAAGACTTCTTAAGCTTTAGTTCATTCAATAGAGCACGGAAGTGACCAACGTGAGCAGCACCTGTAGGGTACTCCTTGACAATTAATTTACCAACTGTCTTCTTTGCAATTTTAGATATCTTATCGTCGAATTTGCTTTTTTCAAGTTTATCTAATTGGTCGATAGGTATGTTCATCAAATTGGCATCAATACGTTCAGCGATTCGTTCTTCAGCCATTTCCATAGTAATATATAAAACATTTCTACCTTGGGTCATGGCAGCAGCACCAACATGACACATAAACAATGACTTACCAACACCAGTACCAGCAAGGGCAACATTAAGTGTTTTCTTAGGCAAACCACCTTTAGTAATCAAATTAAAATATTCAAGATCAAAGGGCATTCTAGCTTCTTTATGGTGATAGAAGTCAAAACGGTCAGTAGAGTTATTTATATAATCATGTCCGATATTTTGGTCAAAAGATACAGATAATGCCTCAGATAAAATGTCTGGAATAGCATTCTGAGTCATCTCTGATTTACCATCAATGATCTCAATTGATTTCATAATAGAAAGAAAAACGGCTCGGTCTTGACACCACTTTTCTGATTTTTCAAGAAGCCATTCCATATCAGCAGGTTCTGGCTTTGAGACTTCTTGAATTAAACTGATAACAGAATGGTACTTATCCGAACTGATATTAGTCTCATCTAGCTCAATAGCCAATGCTTCACGTGTAGGTATCTTGTTGTATTTGTCAACATATTTAACAACTTCCTCGAAGACAACCTTATGGTCATCCTCGAAGTATTCTTTCTTTAAATATGGGACAACACGCCGAGTATATTCCTCATTGGTTAGAAGATTCCTCAATATTGTTGTTTGTATTGTCATCTTCACCGATCCTATATTTATCATTTTCAAAAGCGTCTTGAATAATATGACTCAAAACATCACCAATATAATTTCTAAAATCATCGGTTAGCAACTCATCTTCATCATACTCTCCCTTATCTAGCAATTCATACTGAAAGCTTAAGCTGGCAAGACCATCACCATTATCAACAACTTCGTCAACTTTAGCACTTACTTTGCCATAATGATATACAACGCCTTTGTATTTGTCCTTAAGCTTAATAGCCCATAGATCATTAACACCATTATCGGCAAAGTTATAATCATCAGAAGTGATATCGTTATGCATCATCTTCATACTATTATACTACACTTTCGTCAAGAAGTAAATCATTATCTATCACACTTTTGTGACCGATTGTGAATTGTTTCTTGACAAATTCTGAGAAGTTTGTGTTCTCAAGGATTGGTTTCCAGAAGTCACCATCAAGGGTTTGTGCTTCACGGAAGCTTTTATCTTCGATTTCACCAGTTTCTTGATCTACACGAGAATACCAGCCAACTTTAGGTTTGGTAACATAACCACCAGCCAGACCAACTTCAAGTAGACCAGAGTATGTCTCAATACCACCATCCCACGATACTGAGATAGGGATTTTAGACTTTTCTTTAACAAAGCGAGATTTCTCAATATTAATCACAAAGTCATAGCCAGTGATCTCGGTACCCTTCTTGTTCTGACGGCGACCAATAATCCAGATATTATCTGCAGAGTAATAAACACCAGTACCACCAGATACAATATCTTTAGGGAACAACGATTGCTCTTTATATGTGTGATTGATGGCTAGCATCGGAATATCTTTCATAGTAAGATAAGGTGTACACATACGGAACAACGACTTGAGTTGTTTAGCACGAGACATATCTGCTACAGACTTCTCATTCTTTGCATCTTCAAGTTCTTTCTTAGATGCAATATTACCAATTGAATCAATAACAATAATAACATGGTCCTTACGACCAATCTCTTCAAGTTGATTTACCACATCAAACTTCAGCTCTTCAATATTCATTACCGGTGTGTGCAATACACGAGAGGTATCAATACCAAATGTTTCAAAGTAAGATTGCGGTGAACCAAACTCTGAATCATAAAACAACAGAATTGCATCTGAATATTTCTTTAGATAAGCACCAGCCATAAGCAATGCAAATGAGGTCTTAAAGTGTTTAGATGGTCCAGCTAAAACAGTTAGACCAGGAGTGAGACCACCTTCTAGTGAGCCAGATAGAGCAACATTGATCATCGGCACTTCAGTTGTAATCATATCTTTATCATTAAAAAATTCTGATTCAGACAAGATTGAACTTGTCTTTACCTTTGAATTCTTTCTTAGTTTGTCCATTATCGACATATAATATTCCTCAGTTATAATTTACGTTTTGTTCTAGTTCACGGGAATCTTTTTCATATCCCTGACGATACTCATTGTTTGCTCGGATAGCTTCAGCCAATACAGTAAACTCTTTATTAGAGAAATTGTTAAATGCTGAAGTATCTTTAGGGAAACAAGCACCGCCAAATCCACGTTTGCCATCAAACCCAGGTGCTCTGGTGTGTGATGTTCCAATCCGAGGATCTTGCCCAATAGCGTTAACGATGTGACCAAAATTGCCACCAAACTTTTCTACTACATCATAGAATTGATTAAACCATAGAACTTTAGTTGCAAGAAAACAGTTAAGACCATACTTAACAAAACTTGCTTCTGTAGCAGACATATGGAATGCAGGACATGGTTTGCACAAACTATACTCTTTATAGACTTCTTCAAGTCGTACAGTAAACTCTCTATTACCACCAAACACATGCATGTCGGGATTGATAAAATCAGAGTTAGCATTAACTTCCGTTAGAAATTCTGGATTATATACCACTCTATCGCCAAGAGTATTATTTGATGTTAGCTTAGAAATGATATCTGGAGTCACTGTAGACTTAATTACGATAATTCCACTACGTTTGTTCTTAAGATTTTTGACAGTATTCTCAACTATTGAAGAATCAATCTCGCCGTTTTCTCCCATAGGGGTTGGTACCGCAACAAAAGAAACATCAACGCTTAGTTCATTATGATCATCAAGTGAGTTACCATAGATTGGGTCAATAATAATCTTTTCACAATTATAGTCATTGAAACCATGATCAATAGCTTTACCAACAAAGCCATGCCCAACAATTGCGATTTTTAGTTTTTTAGTAGTCATTTAATTTCCTCATAACGATTAATGCTTCTTTAGGTATATTATAACACAATACCGTGCTCATGTAAACCATTAATTGACGCCATAGTAAGATTTATACCAAGAGACGAATTTCTCAACGCCAACTTCAATAGGTGTAGTTGCTTTATATCCAAGCTTTTGTAGTTTAGTTGTGTCTGACCAAGTAGCTTGAGTATCAGCTGGATGTTTAGGAACAAGTTTGCTGTTAGCTATTCGACCTAGCTGTTTCTCAATGTTATCGACAAAGTCAATCAACTTAACTTGTCTGCCAAAACCAATATTATATATCTCATTAAAGTTGTCTGATTGATCAATTGAACTGTTCAGAACAATACAAATACCATTAACAATATCATCAACGTATGTGAAGTCACGGATCATATCACCATAGTTAAATAGTTTAATCTCATTACCTGCAATAATGTTTTTGGTAAAATCAAATAGAGCCATGTCTGGTCTGCCCCAAGGTCCATATACAGTAAAGAACCGTAAGCCGGTTGTCTTTGGAATAGTACTTGAAATAAACTGGCATTCATTTGTTGCTTTTGTGAAACCATACGGATTTAATTGATAACCAGTTTTCTCATCTTCTCGCCATGGTAAGTCATTACCTGCCATTGTGCAAGATGTTGATGCATAGATCACATTTTCTATTCCAGCTTTAGTGCAAGCCTTGATTAGATTTTGTGAACCAGTAATATTATTATCAATATACTGTTGAGGATTATCAAGAGAATGTCGAACACCTGCATATGCAGCAAGATGCATTACGGCATCTGGCTTTTTCTCACCAATAAATGTTGCCAAACCATCTTTGTCCAGTAGATCAAGACGAGTGACTTCAACACCAAGTTCGGCGAGATTAGCTGCACGTGCTTCTTTTAAAGCAACATCATAATAATCATTATAGTTATCAAATGCTGACACGGTATGTCCATCATTTAATAGTCTTTGAATAAGATGGTATGCAATAAATCCAGCACCACCGGTTACAGTTATATGTGACATATATTCTCCTTTAAATTTAAATACTACGTTTATATAGCGCAGTTAAACCTTTTGATTGCAGAAAATAAGGTCTTCACCTTCGCTCTCCGCTACTGCAGTCAAATATGTTTCAACTTGGTGATTGCGAGGAGAAGTGATGGTAATAACCTCTTCAGTGATAGGGCAGTAAAACTGAGTATCAACTCTAGGAACAAGAATTGCATATACTTCTATTTTTCCACTAGGAAGATCACCAGTCGGATCATAACCAAAATCTTGTTCCATAACTGAGCAGATTTTTGAATTGGTACGGTCTCTACCAGCATAAGCACCTACACGTCCAATCCAACCATTGCTTGAACCAGCTTTACCTATCTTAACCATCGCACCATTAACATACATTGCATAGACCATATCACCAAGACCGATTAACTCTTGGCGACTTAGCTTACTTTCATTAGTATAGCTAATACGGCTGTATGTTTCGGACTGAGCTTCTCGTCCAATATTTGTTGTCCATTTTTTAATTGTGAAATAACCTAGATAAATACCAACTTTTTTAAATTGATCACTTGAAGTATACATAACATAGTCTCCATCATTTCATTTTATAAGTACAGTATAACACATAAGTTTGATGATGTAAAGCAAAAAATGAACAAATTTGAAATTAAATTGTGTTCCTCATAACATATTCTAATGCACGATCAGCTTCTTTCTCAAGTGGTCTGGATTTATACCAATTACCTGTCTGTTGATCTAGCTGTCTGCATAATATTGCTATTTCTTTTGGTGTTATAGGATAGTTCATTCTAACAGCAGATGCAGCAATTGAAACCATAAGCTGATACATTTTACGATACCAACCAGTGCCAGAGATCATGTTATAATCATCAATCATTTTCTGTGAGACGAACGGACAGTTATCATAAGAAGACCATCGGATATCTGTGTTGGTCAAACGATTGGCTCTTTCTCTTAAAATGGCTTCACGAATTGCTTTTGGCAGTTTATCAATAACACCGACATTAGATTTTTCAACATACTCATGCTCACTCATTAGAGCATAAGGATCAATGACATCACCGTGATTAGTAAAGATAAAGTTGTTAGCGCCAGGATATACAGCTGGAACATAATACATTCTTGATAAGTCTTTAGTCTGCTTATCTCCAATTGATTTAACGTGTAGATTGAGGGCGAACCAGAAGTGGCGGATTTTAGCTGCTGGGACCGAGACGCTAAGTGGGAACACAAGTCTAAACTTCGGATGCTCGATAGTACTACTAGCGGTACTATAACAAACATAATAATACTTACCATAACGGTCACGTAGTTCATCTTCTAGGTTACCTTCAAATTTATGTTCGTCAACATCAACAGCCGCCCAACTAGCCCACTCAAGGACGTTATCATTTGCTCTTGTTGTTCCTGGCTTATATGTTGCAGGTGAGATAAGAGGTGAAGCCTTACGTTTAGGTCGTTCACCCTTGGCAGGTTTGTATCCAGGCTCTTTGGCAATATTGTATAGAAGCTTCTCAAACTGTTCAAAGTTTGAGAAGTCCATACGTTTTTGAGTTTTATTATCAAATAGATTTTCAAAGAGCGTGAGGGATATCAATCGTCTGATCCTTTAATCTGGTCTTCATCCATCCAACGAATAAGATTGGCTTCATTGAAGTCAACCGCAGGATAGAATGTACCACGTGATTTTTTAGTAAGATTGGGTTGATCAATCTTTTGAGCAAATTCTTTTAGATCATCTTCTGTCCTAAATCGAATCATGATTGTAGCATAGTCTTGACGATTTTCTTGCTCAAAAGCAGGCATATCATCCCACCCTAGTGGATCAAGATCATCTTCTTGTCCATCTAATACGAATAGATTTGCACCTTTAGGTTTGCTCATAATATGGTTCCTCCGCGTTTCCAAATTCTGTTGTTGCTTTTTTATACTGTGACAATGTCAATTTGTGTGGAACCATTCCATACTCATTAACACCACCCTTAACTTCATAATCATCACGATAAATTAGTTTATTCTTTTTAAAAGAACTATAATCAACGTGATGATGCCATCTACCATATCTCTGTACAACTTGCGCAACATCTGGGTGTTGTTCAACAAGTGATTGTGCAAACTGAAGACGATTATCACCATCCACATATACGTTATCTGTATTACCACCACCCATAACCTGAGTAGTAATTTTACCGCAGAGAAATGCATTAAATAGAATAGTACACCAATCATCTTTTAAGATATTCAAACTCAGATCAGTGTCTTCATTATACTTACCACGCCAACGGTGTTTAATATCATTGGATAGTAGGATACAAGAATAGACACGTGTGTTTAGAGTATATGGACTTTTCTTCTGAGACGCTGGAGCAAAATACTGATAGTTCATACCAGACATTTTAACATTCTTATAGCGATCAGTAAAATCTTCACATAATCTAATTACTGTACCAGAGGTAACTTTTGTCTTACGGTTCTGATGCAGTCTATAGAAATGTTTGATATTATCATCCATAATCCAGTGACGTTCATGACCTTCTTTAATTGAATGTTCCCATACAAAATTACGTGCTGGAATACCACCACCAATTCTACCATGTTCATCAGGGATAGCATATTTAGGATTCTCTCTGAAGCCCTTAGGTAGTACGATAATCTTATCAGCTGAGATACCTTCATTATAGTCATCGAATTCACTTTCTTCAATAACAATTCTATACGGTACTCGCATCTCATCAAGAGTTTTAGAAGTGAGCCGTGAATCAGCTCTTCCCTTTGAGATAATATAGATTGGATACTTTGGTTGCATTATTTGTCACCTTCCTTCACAAAGACGCCGTCGACCATTCTACCTTTACGATCTTTAATATCATCATATGCAACTGAAAGACATTCTGTTAGACTAACATTATTTCGTTCCATAATATTAATTAGAACAACCATAATGTCGCCACAGTCATCTCGGATATCTTTACCCTTGCAGATATTATCAGACAGCTCACCCATTTCTTGAACAAGCTTCATAAACTGATCTTTATCGGTAGAACCATCAATTAGGTTTCTATCGTGATGCCATTGTATAATTTTTTCTTCATAGTTCATTTGTATATTATATCCTATTTCTGGTATTTTGTAAAGCGTTTTATTTATGATTCTTGCAAACACGATTTCTCAGTCCACTTGAACTAAATCTGTGATCACGCTTATTGAAGTATAACTCAATGCCACGGTTACGGCACTCATCTTTGCCAGTAAAATCTTTCTGGCGATATTCTTCACCAAGGATTCTAATATCAATAGGATACATGTTTATAATGTCTAGCAAATCTTCCTCGGTTTGATATATAATGACCTCATCAACAAATCTAACTGCCGCAATCTGTGCTTGCCGCTCTACAATAGTTTGAATAGGTCCATTCTTTTCTTTTCTATCATAGCTAGGATCCACTTGCAAAGCAGCAATAAGCCAATCACATTGGGATTTAGCTTCCCTTAACATCATTATATGACCAGCATGTAGTAGATCAAATGTACTAGCTGTTAAACCAATTTTCATATCATATCCTCCGATAGATCATTAAAGATCCAGATCACTCCATTTTTTAAGCTTTTCACGTTTAACATCTGCACATAGTTCAACTGCGTCCATATCAATCTCACCGCTTTCAGCAAGAAGCTTGATCATACACATAATATCACCAATTTCAGATTCAAGAAGATCAGGACCTTTATTGAATCGCATAATCTTGGATGCTTCAATTGAAGCTTCAGCGCACTCTTCCATAAAAATAATTAACATTTCTTCTTTATTAGTCATAACATTCGCCTTATTTTAATAAGTTATGGTACTATTATAACACATCTTCGACGTGTTGTACAGCTTTATTTTTAATTAATTTGCCTTTTTTAACAACAAAGGATTTTACTACCGAATATGGGTCACACCTAGTGTATGATCTCCCACCATCAATCATTCTATTACCAACTTCAACATAGTCATGGCGATGAGTAGAATAGTGCAAATCACCGTTACCATCTTCAATCATATCAATACTTAGTTCTGCTACAGCATCATCTGCATTCACAATAGTAATCACTGCATCATTAGCATATTGGTTTTTAAACAGACCAAAATAGTGATTACCAAACTCAGAGTGAGGTGTCTCACGATAATATATGTCTGCAGCAAAGTCTGCATGTTTATATAGCGCAGTAGTACAGACATACTTAACAGGCACACCATCTTTCTTGGTATAATGTGCCTCTGTCTTAGCAATGTCCAATATTGAAATATGTTTAATCATACAAAGAAATCCTCTAATGTGTTCTTATCTTCAAGTGACCAACCAATTGCAGAAAGAATAGGATCAATAGGATCTAAGAATGTTTTCTGAAACTGCATATCATAATTGACATACTTCTCCAACTGAAGTTCAGGTGGCAAGTAAGTAGGGAATGATATAACATTCTCTTTGATAGGGTTAGGAACTTTAAGGTAACAAAACTTAACTTTCTCGCCATTCTGAATTAACTCATTGGTCTTATCAAGCCCTCGGTCTTTTATATGATGATTATATAACAAAGCACCACGAACATGGATTGGAGTACCCTTGCCATAAATCATAGACCGATCATGCCATTTAAGAATATCACTAACACCTCGAGGGAAAGAAACAGCTTCTGCAGGTAGAGTAAAGAAATGCTCTTTAAACTGAAGGATTGCAGAACGAGTATTGAGCTCAGAACCAGTCACGATAACTTTAAACAAAGCTTTCAGAGCATCTCTACATGCCGAGGGTGTTGATGATTTAATTGCTTCGATGCCCATAATCTTAAGCTTAGGCTCAGCATAACGAACACCCTCGTTGTCATGCACATTTAGGATATATCTTTTCTTTGCAGTCCAGATACCACGATCCGCAATAACTTCACGACCCATTTCCATGCGAGGCGTATAGGACTTAAGATTATCATGAAGCTTTTCATAACAAGCATTAAGCATAGGCTCAAACTTATCTTTACAGATTTTATCAATAGTATCAACAGTTTTATCGGAAATATACTTATTGGCCAAAGGACCGAAATTAACATAAACCGAATCAGTATCAATGGCAATAACATAATCTTCATCTTTGTCCTCATCAACAATCTTGCACATAAAGGCATTAACATGTTGCTCACCCCAGCGGATTACCGCTTGACCAGTAAGCGTAATGGCTTCAGCTACACGTAAGTCGAAGTAACGGAAGTAACGATTGCCTAGAGCGCCATATAGCGAGTTTAATAGGATCTTAATAGACATCTGTTGGTTTTCATACCGAGAAATATCACGCTCGATATTATAAACAGCTTGCTTATCATTCTTATCAACTGATTCTTTAAGTTGTTGTGCATCAAGCATCTTACGTTTAACAAGCCTACGCTCGTTATAATAGTCAACAATGATCTTAGGGAGAACACCCTGTTCTTCTTTCTTAAAGAAAACACCATTGGCAGCCAGGGCATATTCTGGCATAGGATTCTTAAACCCTTGCAGAACCATATCTGGATTTAAATCTAGCCGCTTGTCTTCAACAATTGTCTCAGGAGACATGTTCCACTCAACAATGATATTTGGATAAAGTGAGTTAAGGTCAAAAGATACAACCCACTCATGCAGACCAACTTGTGGTGCTTTAACGTATCCACCAGGATAGTCTGCTTTAAACTTATCTTCATTAGGAGGAATAACAATACCACGTTTGGACAAATCTCGGTAGATGATTGAATCCCAGATTGCGGTAGTGCCAAGTGTCTCAGTATAGTTAACACCACCACGGTATGCCATTGTCATAGCCAGAGTGATGAGACCCATCTTATCTTCGAGGCGCTCAATTAACTCAACATCTTTGATATTATAGTCAATGAACTTTTGGTGATTGTTCTTGTATAAGTCATGAAGACCAGTGAACTCGTCATATGATATCTTATTCTCACCAAGAACAACGTGAGCAATATGATCTAGCTTATATGATTCTTGAGTGCCATATGAATAGCCAAACTTCTTAAACAACTCAAGATAATCTAGTTGAGCAATACCAGTCAGCTCAAAGAACTGTTGAGGTCTGCCCATCATAGTAATCTCACGTGCTGATACTAAACCCCAAGGTGAAAGCTTTTTAACAAAGTCTTCGCCGAGGACTTTAGCAGTACGATTAACAAGATAGGGAATATCAAAGAACCGAGTATTCCAACCAGTAATAACATCAGGACAATGTCTGTCACTATGCCAATGGGCAAGAAATCTGTGAAGAAGTTCTTGTTCTGACGCGCATTGAACCCAAACAATCTGAGATGAACTTACTGAATCAAGCTCACACTTTCCAGGATCATATGCATTTAAGCCCCAAACATAATAGATATCGTCAATATTGTTTTTGATACAGATTGAAATAACTGGATAATTAGCATCTTCAGGTTTAGGGAAACCCTCGTCAGATGCAACTTCGATATCAATATTGGATACATTAACAGTATCTCTGTCAAACTTAATATCGTCTGGCCATTTCTCTTGAATAAACTGAGCAACAAAGTTAGTATTACCATAAAGGGTACTGTCACGACCTTGTACGTCATTCCATTGTTCTTTATACTCTTTAACATTACGCATCGTATCAAATAGACGTGGAGACACACGAACACCATTCATTGTCTCGGCTGTACCATTAGCATCAGCTGTATATAATGTTGGTGCAAATTTTATTCGGTCAACAAATCTATGACCATCTTTATATCCACGATAAAGCAGATTGTTGCCCATACGGCTGACGTTAGTATAAAATTCCATCGTGCATCTCCACATTCATATTATAGTTTATTATATCACATATTAACAGAGAAGTAAACAGTTAAATTATAATTTTTGAGGGTGCTGTAATCACTCGGCTAAACATAGTTTGCCATTGAGATTGAAGATCAGAGACAGGATCTACCATGAACATAATGAAGTTTTCTTCAATTTCCATGCCACCAGCAGCATCAGAATATGCCATGAATGGTGCAAGACCAAGTTGATTTGCTTGTGTTGGGATTAAGATAGCAACGTCTTTAAGGTTTAGCTTACTTGATTCAGTCTTAACAACTTCACAGATAAGTTCTTCGCCAGTTGAAAGGCGTACGATTTTGATATTAGTCATAATGATTCCTATTATATAAAAAATAAAGGGCCAAGCTATCAACTCAGCCCTTAAAGGTAGTAATATTTACAAATCTTTTGCATCAGTTAGCATCAGGTACTTAGCTTCTTCATGGTAACCTAAGCGGTGCAACTCAGCAGCCGCTCGTGCTTTACCTAAAGAAATGAAAAAGCTATTGAAGCCTTTAGCAAACCGAGTTAAAAACCCATTCAAAGGATTAACAGTATACGTCATAAATAGAGTAGTCATTATACATAACCTTTCATATTACCATTAATTTTAGTATGATAATCTGAAGTTTTTTCAAATGCTATCGAATAAATGTCTCCGCGTGATAGCCCAATATCATTGAGTTCTCGGTTAGACAGAGCACTTAATTGGTTATAAGCATCTCTATTTCTTGCACGGATTTTAAGTTTTTCGTTAATATCTTTAATGAGAGTCAGTAACTCACTGATCGGTTTCTGTAAGAAGTTGACTTGTGTTAGTATGTGTTGCATTTTTGGATTCCTCGTTTTTTCCAATGTTAATTCTACGAGGACGCTGATCTTCTGGGATAACATACTTCAACTGAATTGCTAGTATGCCGTCTTGAATATCTGCTCCGTGCACTTGCACGTTTTCCGACAGCCTAAAGGTGCGTTTGAACTTCTTAGTGGAAATACCACGGTGAATGTACTCGCGACCCTTTTTCACATGCTCACCTGTTACGGTTAGCGTGCGTTGGTGAACTTCTACATTAATACCCTCAGAACTAAATCCTGCAACAGCCAACTCGATTAGATAATCTTCGTCGCTAGTCTTAATGATGTTGTGTGGGGGATAGTGATCTTGAGCGTGCTTTGCAGTAAACTCAAGTTCGTTAAATAGATGATCAAATCCCACGAAAGATGAACGTGGAAATAGTTGTTTCATGCCTGTCATTTGTTTCTCCTTTTTCAAGCAAGATAGTAGTATGAGCCGGAGGATCCGCACTCGACTTTATTTATAATATTATTTAGATGCTTTCTGATCTTTTATCCATTTTACTGCAATTCTATTATCAGGTTTACCTTTAGTCCAAGTCATGACCTTACGGTACACAGCCATGGTGGCACCCTCAATATTAGAACCAGTAGAATTATCTAAAATCATCATACGGTCTCTAAATAGATTTTGGAATTTACCCAGATTTCTCTGAACTTCTTTCCACATTTTCACTACCATTTCATCAGGTAGTGATCTGCTTCGAGCATTATTACGCTCTAACGCTGTATCCATATCAGTATTAACAAAGATCATGGCTACAGCATATCCAATTGCACGTAAATCATCGACTTGCTTTTTGATCTTAGCAAAGTCTTTACCAGTCCCATCAATAATCAAACCAAGTCTGCCGTTTAATGCTAACTCCATTTTTTTACCAGTAAGGCGTTTGGCTGTTACGCGTGCTGCCTGTCCTTGAGCAGAAGCAATATCCTCTGGACTAGTTGTAAGTCCAGCTTTCTTCAGAGCAGCTTCAAATGATGGATCTGAATTGATAAGCTTTAGCCCAAGCGGCTGTAGGGCAGTTTTACCAACAACAAAAGATTTACCTGATCCTGGTCCGCCAGCTAAAAATACTGCACGGAAGATTGCTGGATCATTAACACCTTCTTCAAGATATTCAATAAAATCTTTCATTGTCTTACCTTAGTTATTGCCGATATTATATTTCGGACAAAGTTCCCAATTATTCTTTTCTTTATGCGGAATCACTTTGATTTGGCGCAATGGTGCTTTATCAGATGCTTGATCAGCATTAATAATACCTAGTAATCCCCAATCAGATAACAAAGTTGTAATAGTATTACGTCTTTCAATGTCATTATCCATTAGATTAGATGGCTTACCATCAAGTAGAAATAGTTCTTTAAAGTGAACAATAAAGTATCTCCCTTGTTTATGCAAAATATGGCAAGATTGATATAGCTTATTATCTTTGCGTGATGCAACACCAATACGGGTTAGCGTTTCACGTATTTTTAAGAAATCATCTGGTTCGCTCAATGATATTTCCAGCATCATAGCCGGAGTCCATTGAATCTCGTTATTAGTTTTTTCCACCTTTATAGACCTTTGTTTTCAATTCAATCAATTGTTGTTTACTTAATACAGTCAAAGCTTGACGTGCTTTTTCATTACTATAGCCATAGTATTCTTTGACGGCTTCCAATGCTTCAATATCATCTGGTTTGACCCATTTGCTAAAGCGCTTTTGTTTCCTAACTGTATTTATAAGAAAGTCGAATTGAAGACGTGAGTCTATATGGTGACAACGATTCATCTCATTGGCGAGAAGTGACGTGTCTGGAAAATAAGATAGTCCACGATTTACCATAAAAGAGTTATAACCCTTCTCAGTAATATCGTCAACCATGATATTCTTCTTGCTACTATTAATAGCATTTAAATATTCAAATGGATTCATGATATTGCCCGTGCTAAAGATTGCATGCGTAAGATATCTAGTGCGATATCAACTCTGGGATCATGCTTATTCAACTTAACACCTTCCAAATCTGGAGGAGTAAATGAATCACGCAATCCACTACCATATGACATACCATCAATCATTGAACGAGTGTCTCGGACAAGATAGAATGGATGAAAGTTTGGATTAACACCTAGAGCAGTTAGAATATTATCTGTGATAATTGGATCAAATGTGTTACCACGAGTAAATGCTAGGTCATTTTTATGATAGATTGCTTTAAAGATTCCAGGCAACTCTCTGATAGACAGATCATCATCTTTTGGTGCAAGTTGTGCATCACGGACTTCTTTATCCTGTTCGCTCCACCACTTAACGGTGTCCTCTTGGATAATTCTACCATACTGCTGCACTTGCTCTTTCACATCAAACTTATGCATTTTTGAACCAGAAACAATTTCATCCAATGTGTATGGATTGCTCGTAAACCGATCAAATTCAAATCTATAAATTGCCATAGTTAAGATTGGTGCCGTTGCTGGCACGCTACTTAATGTTTCATAATCATATATTATTGCGTTCATTATATACTCCCAGTTACTTTCAAATTTTTAAGAATGGCCCATGTCTGATCCCAATCTTTTACATTATATACTTTACCATTCAGTTTGGTAATTGCCATTGATATTTCATGGTCATTACCACCTGGTTCACATTTGTCTCCAAAGAAAAATAACTTATCCTCTGAATCAAAATCTTGCAAGATTTGACTCTTATCGCAACCAGTATTATAGATATCTATACCGGTATCACCAGCAACAGATGCTGTTATACCATCAATAGCAGAATTAATCTGCAATGCAATAGTTTCTCTTTCACGGTTTGCATCATCATAGTTCTTATACTCTTGCCGCTGTTGCTTGCTAGCACCACGACCGACTACACTAAAGTTAATCATACCACGACGAACCTCAATATGAGTCCCTGTTCTAAGAGGAAACTTACTAGCTTGGAGCCAGCTTTCCATAATAACATTAAGCTTCTTAGAAATATTAAAGGATTTTGAATTAACAACTTTACCTTTAAATCGTGTTTCGTTACCAGCACAGTTATAACAAGTAACAACATTCTCAGTAATATCTGAACCAAGTTGTTCTACTGTTTTTGGATAATCACTACCAGTGACTAGCCATACTTTATGATCTTTCATGAAGTCAAGAAACCACAGTTTAAACTCTGGATTCATAAGTGTACGGCTATTCGTAAGAGTACCATCAACATCAAAGATAAATCTATTCATGTTATTTCCACTCCGCTGAAGCCATAATCTCTGTCATGCACGCAACAATATTAAGTTCGTGATCTGCAACAAATGCATTCTTATATTGATAATCGGCAAGAATTAGCACAACTTGTGGAATAGATTGCGGTTGAATATAGTCCGACATATTGTCATAGATTTTACGAAAGATTGCATGTGGTTCTGTGTCGATATTATCAACAACCCATTTGCGCATAGATTTAAAGTTCTTGTCTTTAAGATAGCCAACAAGACTTTTGATGTTATCGTCAGAAAGATTAACCAAAATACCTGAATCAATTGTACCAGATACGGAGTACCGTTGGCACTCATTTAGGATACGACGGAAGTCAGGGAAGTACTTCTGAACCAATTCAGCAATGATTGGCTTCTCATATGTGATATTCTCTTTAGTTAGGATATCAGTAACACGTTTAAAGATACCACCGGCAATAGCAGGCTTCTCAGAGTTAGGAATACCAAATTCATAAACAGAACAACGAGAGTGCAATGGCTCAATGATGCGGTTCTTAAAGTTACAGGTAAGGATAAAGCGGCAGTTATTTGAAAACTCTTCAATAAAACCACGAAGTGCTGGTTGTGTTGATTGAGGATTTAGATAATCTGCTTCGTCTAGGATAACAACTTTAATACCACCCTGCAGAGATACAGTAGAAGCAAATTGTTTAATCTTACCACGGAGAGTGTCAATGTTGCCATTTTCTGATCCGTTAATCACAAGATGATCAAGATCAAGCATATTGCACAATGCTCTCGCAATAGTAGTTTTACCAACACCTGCGCTACCAGCAAACATCATGTTAGGGATCTCACCAGTGGCAGCAATATCAGTAAAGGTTTTTTTGAGACCAGCTGGTAAAACAGCTTGCTCGATAGTTGCTGGGCGATACTTTTCTACCCACAAAAATTCAGTCATTCACATACTCCATAATTTAATTAATATATGTCTATTATAACACATATATTGCCATTTGTACATAGTTAATTTGGTCGGAGATAGAGGATTTGAACCTCTGACCCTCTGGTCCCAAACCAGATGCGCTACCAGACTGCGCCAATCTCCGTATATTAATCCCACAAGTTCTGATAGTACTTGCCAAACAGTTTAAAACCTTCTTGCATCTTCTTTTGATCACCAGTATCAACCATATCACCATCAAGGACTTTATGTTCAAATGCATATATCATTTTATCCATAATGTCATTCCACTTGGCTTCAGTTAAATTTCCAGGATAACCATGATTAGTTTCCTTAAGCTGTTTAAGCATAGGAAGGATAATATGAGCTAAGGAATGATCCATACTCCAAGTATCCCACCTGTCTATCTTAACTTTGACAGACTGTTGAGGACTGTAACCAAACCAACTATAAAGCCAGTTGTGGTAGAACCTATGAGTTGGATAATTTCCAATTTTAACTTTCATGATTCGTTATCCCTTAATACTACTTTAAGTGTACGGCCATCGTCTTGATATAACAACTCAACACTCACGCCGTACTTAACAATAACTCTACCGGTTTCATCTATTAATTCAAATCGGTTAATAGTCTTATCACGGACACGACGATCTTTAGTAATTATATAATCGGCGCTTCTATAACATTCACCACAATAATGTTCAGTTTCAATATTGTGATCTGATCCGTAAGAAAGAATAGTGCTACACCCGTTACAGAGCAAAGCACCTCTTCCACCATTTAGTTTGAGTATTGCTTTTGCTTCAGTCACACTAGGCTTTTGCAGTCATTGCTTCATATAGTTCTTGCAATTCTTCAGCGTCTTGCTGGACTGCACTATAGTTTTGACGATGATAAATGCCAGCAAGCTTGCGAACATATTTCTTTTCGATGTCAAGTTCATCAACAATCTTTTCAATGCAATCTTTTTGATAGTCTTTTTCAGCATCAACACGAGTCATTGAATTAGACATTTCTTTAATGACTGTCAATAGTTTTTCACGATCAAGAGGGTTAGATAACATAATATTCTCCATAATTAAAAAAAAAATAGGTAGAGGGGCTTTCACCCTCTTGCTTTTTTACTTACTCGGCAGTTGCTTCCGCTTCCGCTTCCGCATCACCTTCGGTCTCTTCAGCAGGCGGTTGATTCGCTTGCACAAACGCGGCGAACTTACCACGAATTTGACCTACAGACTCCAGCTCCGGACCCTCAAATGCACCACGCTTAGAACATACGTCGATGATTTGAATTACCGCAGCTAGATCGCCCATGCCCAATTGAATTGGCGCTTGTTCGTCTACTGCTTGAGTTTCAGTTGCTTCCGTCATTTTCATTTTCCTCCAAATGTTGAGTTTTTCTCGAGAGCCACCCAGTATTCGACGGGAATACTGAGATTTTTGAAGTGAGAGATCAGACGTTTACTAATTGTAACTTCGTAATCACCACTCACAAACTTAAAGTTGCTAATGTTAAAGATGAACTCGAAAGCTTCATCAGATCGTTGGCAACCATCCATATCTATATCAAAAGAATTGGACGTTTTATCTTTAATATCGGTCACAACAAGTGAGATACCTGACTCACCTGCTTTACCACTAACAATCACATCTGATACACCCAAGGCGGCACTAGCTTTGCGAACATCTGCCATATCATCTAAGGTTAATGTGAATGTTACCTCGGCGGATGGCATTGCGATGTCTTTAGATGGAGAGGTAAGAATATCCGGAGCACTGAAAAAGTACTTTACTGCTCGGCGACCCTGAGAGATTTTGATGGAGTTAGAGTCGTCTGCGATAGTAAGTTCCGGATCATCGAACATGCCAACCACGCCGAGGAACTCGTTTAAATCATAGATACCAAATGCTGTATCAAATGATTCGTTTACTGTTGCTTTAGCCAAAATATTCTTGGCTTCTGAAATTGTTTTTAGTTCGCTACCAGTATTGATAACAATGTTTGAATTAATTGCTGCAAAGTTCTTAAGCACCAATTGAGAGTCAGTAGAAAGTTTCATTATTTAGTTTCCTTTAAAGAATAATATGCTTGGGTCCATTCCTGGGGTGTAGCATCATTGATACTGTAAGTTGTAGGTTGGTCATAATTGACACCAATCGTAGGATGGTCACTAGTATCACCAACATATTCATATGGACTATTATACTTTGTTTCAACAGATTTGTAAACACTTTTATTAGATTTTTTAGAATTAATTCTATCATGTTCACACAAACCAAGTAGGGCATAATGCAGGATCTTAAACAAATCTTTGCGATGATCTTCACTAGTACCTTTCTTTCCATATCGTCCATTATATTTGTCAACATTACCTAGAAAGAAGCCAATTCCATGGCCTCTATCTACTACAACTTCCGAGCATTGCAGTCTAGCAGTGCTATAATGTTGATCATATGTTTTGTCAATATAAGCAGTGAGCTCCGCAAGAAGCTCATCCTCTCGGAACTTATAATTAATATTGCTCATCTGTAGTAACCTCACTATCTACTTTAGTATAAAGATCAAGGAAAGCTTCTTTAGTATCTGTATCAAATCGTGAGATACATAACTCGATTGCTTTCATCTTGTTATCAAAGATTGAATAAGTCTGGACGATGTGGCATAAACGTCGAGTTGAAATAACTTCATCAACACCACCATCGGCATATGTCTTACGAATTGTTTCAGACCAAGCAACCAAGTTTTCAGCAAAGAGTTTATCAACTTTTCCAAACTTCTCCATGTGCTTCATTAGGATCTTACGCTCAGTAGACAGTGTAGGATATGGCTGCTCTACAGTGATTGTGAAACGCTCAAGGAAAGCTTCATCAATAATAGTTGCAGCAATAAACTTGCCATCATCAGAACCTTGACCCTTAGTATTTGCAGTAGCAAATATGTTGAAGCCCGGAGCGGGGCGTACCATCTGACCTGTTTTCTTAATGAGGACAGGCTTGCCTTCCATGACACCCTGTAGGCACATGATCTTATTGGAGCCACGATCTATCTCATCGATCAGTAGAATCGCGCCCCGCTCCATAGCCTTGATCACGGGACCTTTGTTAAACACGGTCTCACCATTGATCAATCTAAATCCGCCAATCAAATCATCCTCATCTGTCTCAGGAGTAATTTGAACACGGACATACTCACGACCTAAACGAGCACAAGCTTGTTCAATCATGAGCGTCTTACCATTACCAGATAGACCAGCAACGTAAGTAGGGTAAAAGATATTAGCACGAATAATTGATTCGATATCTTTAAAGTGACCCCAAGGAACATAAGTAGGATCTGCATCAGGGACGAATACTTCATCATTAACTACAGATTGTACACCACCGGACATCTTAGGTGTCTCAGATGTTGCTTCAACTTGGGTATTTCGGAATGGCAATAGTTGTGCTTCAAGGTTATAAACACCGTAACGAACTTTAGGTTGGTCAGTGGTAAACAAATACGCACTGCGCTCATTTAGACCTAACTCTTTAGCTACTGCAACTACTGTTCTTGGAGCGAACTCATTTCTATCTGGGAAACGGTTACTCAATTCATTTGCTAACTTAATCATAATATAATTCTCCATCATTTTTATCTAGTACATTATACCACACTTCTCACGTGTTGTAAAGACTTAATTTGCAAATAATGCAATTAAATTCCACCAAGTGTACTGAGGTCCAAAACCAATATCCATCCAACCTAGGCAAAATGCTGTTAAAGCAATTCCGCCAAACACATCAGAAACTTTGAGTTCTTTGATTTCTTCTAACATAATATAATCTCTCCATCAATTTATAGTACCATTATAACACAAGTGGATCAAGATGTAAAGCGTTATTTTGACTTTTTTGCACTTTTTTTGTCTTTTTCTTCACTTTCTTTCTTACCAAAGGCTAATTCCCATCGTTTATCTATGCTACCATCTTAGCGAACTGAGTGGCGAACAACTTGTTTGTTTTCTTTGAGTTTGCGTGCTTTTTAAAGGCTTTAGCAATGGCTCCTTTAGTGGCTCCATCCTCAACTTCAAATACATCATCAGCTGTAGCCAATGATTTACCCTCTGCTTTTATAATAAAGAATTTATCATAGCCTAGAGTATTGTCCATGGATACAAATTTGTTCTTATTATACTCTTTACGGAGAGCATTAATATCATCAGTATTAACATAGCCTCTTGATGCCTGCCATACTTTACCTTTGAAGTCATATGGACGTTCAGCAAGGAAGTAACCAATAACATTATAATCTTTACGCAAAGAATCAAGGAGTTTTATACAAGTATCATTTGTATTCCATCCGTTCTGATCTATATACTTTCCATCCAAATCAATAGTCACACCTCTGGTTGGAATATTGTTATAGTTTTCTTCAGTACGCTTATAATTCATTGTTTGAGCATCACCATCAGTCAAGAATACTACGTTGACTTTTTGGATATTATGCTTTGTTTTAAAATCTTTTATGATAAAACGGGAAGCCATAACAGTCTCACATAATGGTGTTCCACCCATCCTATCATAGACACGGCCGAAGTACTCACCACCCCGTGAAGTCATTCTATATAATCCGTGAACAGCTTCTGTATATGTTGATTTAGCCATTGACGAACTTAGAACATGTTTAATAGAAACATCATCATGGTCAAACTCGCCTTCTTGAAGTTTACGGTCAAACCTATCTACTGACGTAAATGTATACACATCAAAAGGAATACCAACTTTCTTGCAAAACTCTGATAAGATCAAAGTTTGACGTATAACATCACCAATGATATTTCCCATAGAGCCAGAAAAGTCAATAAACATAACCATTCCGTGAGATTTAGCATCGGCTAACTGAGTAACACGTGAGAAAATATCATCACTAGTTTTATACATATGTAACTTGTTAAGATCAAGAGAGCCAGAACGAGAGGTTTGTGCACGCAATGTCCGGTATGCAGCTTTACGCATTTCAAACTCTTTAGACATTACAGATACAAACTTCTTTGTTTCTTCCGAAAAGGCTTTAAAGGATTCAAAAAAGCTATCTTCATACATCAGCTCGTATTCTTTACGCAATTCGGCAAGCTCAGGATAAGTCATAATCATTTCTTCAGCTTGACGCCGAGTAATTGCTTTTACTATCTGCTTTTGATATCCGCTCTGATCAACATCAATCAAAGTTTTTGAGTTATCGCGGTAGAAATCATCTGTTAATGTTGAGAATGGATCCATTTCGGAGCCACTACCAGCTGATTCATTTGGTGCTACTTCATCTTCAGCTTCGTCATTATATGAACTTTGCTCTTCAGGAGTATCATCATCAGATTGATCATCGCTATCTCCAGACCCCATGGTCTTAATATCTGAGGTGTCCTCTCCATCATCGATCTCGTCATCATCAGACTGACCAGGCATGTTCTCACCAGAATCAGTCTCATTCTCAGAACTATCTTGTTCATCTTGTTCCTCTTGCTCGTCACTGGTTTCTCCAATAAATTCATAAAGAGCACGGCATGCTTCAATAACATCATCCCAAGTCTCTACAGCAAATGCTTGCTTAACAACTGAAGCCTCTTGATCAGAGAAATCAATATTGATAAGATCACGAAGCTTTGCTTTTAAATTTATGCGGTCCATAAGTGCTGCTTGATTTGGATTAATATCATTAGCAACAAGACCGAAAAAGTCTTGATCATCTAATGTTTTATAGCCACGTTTAAAGCAACCAGTCAGACCGGGGTATATACGTTGGATTAATTTCTCAATACGAATATCTTCAACGATATTAACATATGAGCGTGGAATTCCAGGAATGTCTGTAGTGGACTCATGCCAGCCAACAGCTGGGGTATATAGAGCATGACCAACTTCATGCCCAACCATAAGATCATGGACATCTTTGCCCATATCTTTCCACTTAGGTAATCCTAGAATACGTTTTTCAACATCAAAGAATGCAGTACGATAGTTACCATACTGCACTGTAATGTTTTCTTTAGCTAAAAGCTTTGCTATCATTGAGTTATTCATCGATCTCTCCATCAATTTATGGTACCATTATAACACAAGTAAATGCAGATGTAAAGCGTTATTTTAACTTATTTTAACTTTTTTTAACTTTTTTTACCCATTAGATATAAGCATCTTAGAGAAATTGTGCTCTTTGCTGAATTCAATCTTATTTCTGAACTTGCCATCTAGCAAATCACCCTTATGACTGATAACGAAGATATTTGAGTCATCATCTAGTGTACTAAGGATTTTCATAAGATTGTCAACGCCATCATGATCTAATGATGAATCAAAGGTCTCATCTAGGATAAGCAGATTTGTTGCTGCAGAGTTTTTCATCTTAGCAATCTGGCGCCAAGTGAACAATAAAGCAAGGTCAATACGTTGCTTTTCACCTTCAGAGAATGATGCATAATTAAAAGCATCTCTATGGCGTGACTTGATTGTTTCACTAAAGTTCTCATCAAGATGAAATTGGACAAAGAAATCTAGCACCTGAAGATAGTTGTTAACCAAGTTGTTCATCACTGGCAGATATTCTTTAATGATCTTAGTCTTGATGCCAGTATCTTTAAGCATCTCAGAACAAGCCTCATTATAGATTCGTTGCTCATTAATATCAAGCTTACGTTCAGTCAGACTATCTTTCTCATCCACTTGAGCACTTAGCTTACTATTTGCTTCACCAATATCACCAGTACTATTGCTTAACTTAGATATATCACTTTCGAGATTTCCAATCTGTCCTTGCAGCCCAGTGATTTCTCTATTGTTAGCAGATATATCAGAGGTAATATCTCCGATTTTCTTCGTAATGGTATTGAGCCGTTCAATAGATGATTCCACAATAGCTGACTCTTCAGAGGCATGTACCACCGCTTTCTTAAGTTCCTTCGCTTTTTTACGAGAGGTTGATAACTTTTCTGATCTAAGGTCTTCACCAATATCTTGGGAACATGTTGGGCAAGAACTAGTTTCTTCATAGAATTTTGCATCTTTGACGACGTTCTTGATTTGTTGCTCGAACTGCGCTTTATATTGGAGGAGTGAAGTTTTTTTATCATGAGACTTCTTTAAACCTTCTTGCAAACCTTCTGATACTTGTTCAATTTCCGTAGAATAATCATTGTTTTTAGATTGTAGTTCATTAATAGTAGAATGAAAAGAAACAATCATACTACGCTTCTCACTAACCTGATCTTCATTCATAACATTAATATCACGAATATATTTTCTTTGGAGAGCAATCTTTTCTTTTAAGAGTTCAAGCTGAAAGTTCATGTCTTTTAGTTGCTCTTTGACTTTCATTGAGCGTTCTTTAACAAGAGTATTCATCTTTGAGAAGACACCAATATCAAGAAGGTCTTCAATAACATTTCTACGATGGCCACCAGGCAATTGCATAAACGGAATAAAAGATGATGAACCAAGAACAACAATTTGGTGAAATGATTTATGGTTTAATTTGAGAATGTTTTGTTCAAGAAACTTTTGATAATCTCTAGCATTTGCAGATTGATTAACCATACTGCCATTCTGGTAGATTTCAAACTTTCCTGGTTTGACTCCACGAGATACTTTAAACTCATGAGAGCCTACAGAAAACTCAATCTCAACTTCACAGTTCTTATTGTTTATAGAGTTAACCAACTGTGGTTTATTAATATCTCTATGTGGTTTGCCAAATAAAGCAAATGAAATAGCATCAAGCAAAGTAGATTTGCCTGAGCCATTATGTCCAACAATAAGAGTTGATGGAGAACGATCTAAATCAACTTTGGTAAACCTGTCACCTGTTGATAGAAAGTTGCGCCAACGAATACTTTTAAATATAATCATACCAATTCCATATTCTGTGCTTCAACATATAAACCACGCATCAGCTCTTTAATCTTACCCTTGTCGAGGTCAGTCTCAACATTATCAACATATGAATTCAAGAGGTCTGTAGTATCTTCAACTGATATACCAGTATCATTTACGTTAACACCAACGAACTCATCGAATGTCTCAGCAATCTTTAGATCATGTACGCCTAGTTGATTAATACGATCAATAAATTTATCGAATATGAATGGGTCTTCTTTCTTGACCACAACAACTTTAACGAACTTGTCCTTGTACTTTGAGATATCAATACTATTATAATCTATTTTAGAGTCATTGTAAACAACTTTCTCAAAAATATTTAAAGTATTTGCGACTGGAGTGAGTTCCCTTGTCTCTGTATCAAAGATATGGAAGTATTTTGGATCATGAGCATCAGCCCAGGTAAACTCCATCTGAGAACCTAGATAGTGAATATTGCCTTGTTGAGATTTAGTATGGAAGTGACCAGACCAAACTTGTTCAAACTTCTGGAACATTTCAGTTCCCATGCCATGAGTATTCTTAACTCCACGCATCATCTCAAAACCAACAAGTTCTAAGTGAGCACCTAGAAAATCTGCTTTACAGTTCTTAACAAACTCAATTGATTCATGGTAGTTTTCATTATTGATCCAAGGGAGAACGGCAATTTTGCATCCATCATAATCCATAACCTTTGGATCCATGATAATGTTAATCTCGTTCATATAATGTCCCATCAACTCTTTAAGAGAACATAGTTCATTTGTGTTCTTATAGAAGACATCATGGTTGCCAGGAATAATATCCATGGTGACACCATACTCACGAAGTTTCTCTAGGAAGCATTCACGATTGTCATTCAGTGCCTTAAAGTTAATGAACTTACGACCATCATAATAATCACCAAGATGTAGGATCTGAGTAACATTATTATCCTTTAAGTATGGCCAAAAGATTTGTTCATAAAAATCTCTTTGATGTTTAATAAAAATATCCGAGCTATTTCTGACACCACAATGGGTATCATTCAGGATTGCAATTTTCATTATATTATTCCTTAATCAATTCAATCATATCAAGTACTTCACGCTTTAGTTTATTCGCAGATTCATAAGCTTCAATTGTTAATTTATGCTCTGAGCCTCTGTTCATACGAATGTCATTGGCATTTCTTTGTGTTTCAACATAGTTTAAAAATTTAAATTTTAATGTATCCATGTTATTCTCCCATAAACATTTCAAGACCTTTTTTCTTCAGCTCTTTTGCAGTGATCTTTTCTTCTTTACCAAAGGTTTTAATATTAGTGTCAACAGCTTTGATTTTATCAATACGATCACGAAGTTGATCAACAAACATACGCTCAACGCCATGATTATCACTCATAGAACCAGCATCGTAGTGCATAAATTCTTCAATTGCTGCAGACTCAATATACTTGAACTTGACGTCTTGCTGTTTCTTTTCTTTAGCAATTCGACGTAGAAATGCATAGTAAGAAATTTGTGTGAAATAAGCAAAGGCATTAGGATTGCCTGTCCGAGTTGCTGCTTCAATGTTATAGTTATGGATTGCTTTTAGACAATTCTCAACTGCATCCATAACCATTTCTTCTCGATAGGTATAGCGGATAAAGTTGGATTTGTGGGATAAGCCTTCTGAGATTTTCAGAAAACAAGTTGCGATATAATCAGTAACCTTAGGTGGTTCTTTGTCTTCGCCTTCGGCGAGTTTCACACTCTTAACATAATCAACAACGGCAAAGGAAAACTCTCTGTTGTTGACATAGTGAGGTTTCTCACGTGGTTTTAGCTTGGTCAATTGGATGCTCCTAGTTTATATTATCGGTATTATACCAATTCTGAGGAATTGCATACTATGTTTTTATAGTATTAGTACCATTATATACCATTTCTGGTCAGATGTACAGCATTATTTTGCATTTATTTTGACTTTTATTCATTTTAGGGCTTTACATGTCAGTCAAAGTATGGTATAATAAAGAGTGTCTGGGGAGAGAGAGGTATACCTTTAGTGGTACTTCTTTGGATCTGATGGCTTATTGAAGATTAGATCAATTTCCTCTTCATAGGTAATGTCTTCATATGGTTGCTCTGTATCATCAACATCGGAGATACAGTATCGGACATACTCTTCCTTGACTGCATCTTCTACAGCGGACTGTGCTACAATAGCTTGATAATGAAAAGACACAATACCCTTTTTAGATGTTGGCATATAGTCTGTTAACATATAGTTTAATTTACCTCTATGCTTTATATATTCAAGTTGCACAGGGTACTCCAGATGTATGACACCTTCATTCTTACTAACACCAACAACTAGTCCGAGGACTTCGTCGCCAGACGATAACTTAAAGTGTTTAATATTCATATCGTCTAAAGTTGTTTCCATTATATCTCTATTTCATAAATTTTATATTTGAATTTTTCTTTGGTATATATCTTGATTCTTTCAGCCGCATGGTTGAGAGTGTAGTTTTTTCTTGACTTCCAGTGTAGATCGTCAGCAATATCATATAGCTTTGCAACAGATCCATCATCTGATTTTCTTAGACCACGTCCAATTGACTGTAGAACTTTAATCTGAGACTTAGATGGTGATGCAAAGACAATGTTATGCAAGTTACGAATATTGATACCAGTACTAAAGGTACCGAGACTAGCAACAATAATTGCGTTCTTTTCTGTCTCAGTAATACGTCTGATCTCTTCACGTGTATCAACACCTGTTTCACCGGATACATAAAATATTTTTCTTCGAGAGTGTGCTTTTTCTTTGATCATATTATATAGCGGTTTGCCATGCTTCTCAACATACTGGAATAAAACCAAAGTGTTACCATCTTGATCCAATGCTAAGTTACGAATTAGATGATTGCGTTTTTCGTGTGATACAAGAAAGTCAATCTCATCTTGGTATTTTTGTTTACCAAATGCTCGTCTAGTTTCTTCACTATACTTTAAAAGAAGAATTGAGATATCAAGCTCAGATAGAGAACCTTCGTCCATTAACTTCTTAGTTGTTGTGACATAGAATGCAGGACCAAATAGGCCCTCAAGAACTAGTTTATGTGTTTGAGTACCATCTAATGTTCCGGTTGTACCATATCTAAATTCAGCATCTTTCATCTTTGATAGAATAGATGTGAGAGATTTTGCTTTAAAGTTGTGTGCTTCATCTCCTATCACCATACCAAATTGCTGGAACCATTCTGTTGGCATTTTATAGATTGACTGCCAAGTTGATATTACGACACGTTCTGTGGTTGCAAACTTTGGTCTACCAGAATAAATTTTATGACATGTTTCAACATTAAAGCCATCATCGTGTGTTGAATAATCACCAAAGTCACTATACATTTGTTGAACCAAAGAAGTTGTTGGAACAATAATTAGTGCTCGCTTACTTCTATTATCTAAAAAATATCTAATTAAACTATAGATGATTAAAGATTTACCAGAAGCTGTTGGTGATATTAACAACGCAGACTTCTTAGTAAGACCATGGTCAATAGCCGTTAGCTGATAATCCCTAGCTTGTATGGGCGATCCTTTAGCTGTTAGCTGTAGATCATTAATGAAAGACATATCGACGTCTAGGTCAGCTCCAGGCAGCCCATAGTAGCTGTCAAACTGAAGTTCAATTCTATAATCTCTACCTTCTGCATTAGCAAATTCTTGAACATACTTAAACAGACCTGCATATAATTCTTTCTGCCTGGTATCAAATAGACGAATCTTTCCATCCCAAACCTTATTCTTATAAGATGGCATGAATTTATAACCAGGAACAAAGAAAGTAAAGAAGTCACATAACTCGTTTGCTACAGACGGTTCACAATCAATTTCAATAAAAGCGTGGTTCTTCTTTTTTACTTTAATAATATCCATTATCCACCTGACGTAAATTTCCGCCATTCAATCATATTTTTGATTGTCTGATGACGCCATTTAATATTTTGCATTATCTCATCTAAAGTATCTATGAGAGTTTTATAGTATTCAATTGTGTCGTGAATTTTTAAGATTTCTGGATCTGAATTATAGTAATAATCCATCTCACCTTTGAGAGGCTTAGCCAGACCATTGAATGGATCATAAGACCAGCCTTTGTCATCCATTTGAGATTTGGTCATCTTACCGTTGTACCAAAGCCACTTATCTCTAAGTACAAGCTTTAGCTTTGACTCTTGCCGTTGCTTTTGCAACTTGGTGGTCATTAACAGTTCTAGGTATTTTGCGTGTAGCTTTGCGCCATCACGTGATGCATCATCTAAGTGCATTTCATCAATAGGTGTATCTTTTTTCCACATAGCAAGAATATCATCAAGATTAAGCATAATCACTCCACATCATTATCATCATTATAATAGTATTTATATAAACTTAAAATAGCTGTATACAAAGCTTACGTTTGCAATTAAATAGTTTGTATCAGTAATAGTAGTATCAAATGGAAGTGAGCTAAGATTTGTTGGATACGCATCAACAAACACAATTTCTTTAGCTACGTTATTATGACTTGTTAGTATTTGCAATGTTAGATCACGAGTTTTCTTAGAAGCCTTTGTATTATCACTTTCAGATACCATACCAAACATCCAATCATGAATCTCGATATAGTTCTTAAGATACTCGTCAACAAGAAATGTTACCTCAAATGCACCGTAATCTACTTTATCTGGTGGCGCAGTGATATTTCTTGTTGGTGTGAAGAATGTTGCTCCAGTGATGGACATATCAGGTAATGCTAAAGTCTGGATAGTATATTCCACATTAGGGAATTTTAGTTTATCCATAGCAAGACGGAACGAAATGCCATTCGCAAATGATAATGTTTCGTTTACTGTATTTGTTTGTTCAACGTTGAAGTTGACTGATTTTTCGTATGGCATATTTAAACCCCAATGCTAAGATTATAGCTTTATTTATAAGGCATAAAAAAAGGCAGCCCGTAGGCTGCCTTAAAGTTTAAATCTCAGAGAGATTATGCAGAGCCAAGGATGTTTGATACCTTGAAGATGCGGTAGTAGCTGTTTGCACGGTTAGCGCCAGTATCGTTAGAAGCAGTTGCTCCAACGAATGGGTTAGCAACCATACCGTAGCGAGTCTTAAAGCCGATTTTTGGCTGGAAGGTATTTTCACCAACAGCACGAACCATAGTCAATGGTACATATGGGCAATAGAACAAGCCAGCGTCGTATGCAGATGTACCTTTGTAACCAATGTTTACATAGTTAACAGTTGCATATGGATCGATGTATACTTTAATACCACCTGACAAAGTACCAGCAAAAGTAGTACCTGTGTCATCAATGTTCAAACCAGCATTGCCAGAAAGAGCAGGAGTATAGTCAAGCATACCTGTTGCAGACAATGCAGCAGCTACGTCAGAAGATACGATCATGAAGTTACCTTTGCCGCGACGTGTGTCTTTAGCAATTGCATTAGCTTCACGCATGATTTGTACAAGTAAACCTTTGTACTTCTCAGCTGACCAACGGCCATCTGCATCTGTATCAAGATCGAATGTACCACCAGTTGTCAAATCAGCTTGTTGTGCGCCCAATTTTGCTTTAAGGTTAACAGTGCGAACTACTTCACGGTTAATCTCTGCAAGAATTTCTGCAGACAAGATGTTAGCCAATTCTGATTCAGCGTCTAGGCCGTGTACAGCTTTAAGGTCTTGTGCAAGCTCCATAGTGTACTCAGCTTTCAAAGCACGAGACTTTGCAGTCACAGTAGCTTTTTCGATTGAGAACGCCATTTCAGCAAAAGAGTTAGAGCCTGAATCACCTAGGGCTTCAGAAGCTGCAGTAGACATACCAGTACCTGGTGCATACTCGTGTACAGTATCTGTATCAGCAGCATCTACGCCAGTAGCCAAGTCACTTGCGAATGGATCGCTAGAACCAGTATTCAAGTCACCTGAACCGATACCAGAGAAAGATGTATCTGCTTCAGAGTGTAGTGCTTCTGTACCAGTTTGGCTTGTGTAGTTTGACTTCATAGCGAAGATCAGACCAGTTGGACCAGACATTGGCTGAACACCAGCAATATCATATGCAATCAAGTTTGGCATTGCGCGACGAACTAGTGAGATCAAGATTGGATCCCAGTTGTCAATGCTTGAACCAGTTGCGTTAACAGGTGCAGCTTCTGTCAAAGAGAAAGACTGATGTCCACGCTCTTCAGCAAGGGCTTTTTCAGTGTTTTCCAAAAGAGCTGCAGTTACGTTTTTGCGGTGTTGATCCGCGAATTGTGGAGCTTCAGAGGCATCAAGTACTGGACCCCATTTTTCCATCAAGTTTTGATTTTTGAACATTTTATGTTCTCCTTAAGTGTGTTATGTGTTGCTAAGTGCTTTAAGATACGCAGCCATACGTGGAGATGTAGATGTTTCTTCTACAATCGCTGTATCCTCTGCGATAACTTCAGTTTTTGCTTCTTTAAAATATGACTCTTTGATAGTTGCCACTTTCGCTTTGAAAGATGCAGCATCATTGAAATCAGTATCTTCAACAAGCGACTTAAGCTTTTCAGCTTGTGCTTCTGAAAGACCAGTAGATGATTCACGGATAATTGCTTCACGAGCCAGTGTATTTACTGATTCGGTAAGCTTAATGTTATCATCGATCTTTGCATTCAAGTTTTCTTCCAACTCATCAATCTTAGTAGACATTTCGTCAACTAGATCAACTTTGCTATCAGGTACTTGGATGTAATTCTCGGTGAAAACGCCATGAAGTGCAGACATAAAGTTTTCAGCAATTTCGGTACGAAGACCGGATTCGATTGCAACTTTATTATCTTCCATCCATTGTTCTACAACGTAATTGAGGTAGCCATCAACCTTCTCAACAAGATCAGCTTGGATTGCAGTAGTTTGTTCAGCAAGTTCTTCACTATATTGCTCTTCCAACCGTGCAACGTGTGTGCTTAGTTTTGATTGCAATGCAGCTTCAAAAATTACTGATGCTTTGTCACGAAATCCTTCAGACAAAGTTGCTTCTGAATCAACGAGTGCAGTTAGGTCTTCTTCAAAGATACCTTCTACTTCTGCTGTTTCTTCTGCTTCTGTATCTTCATGCATACCTTTATATGCAGCTTGAAGATCAGTTTTCTTCATCTTCGACATTTTAAGTGACATAGCATTGATCATACCTGCTTTTGTCTTTGGCTCAGGCTGTTGTGCAGGTGCAGATTTCTTAATCTCTGCTCCAGCTGTATCAGCAGCTTTTTCGCCATCAACTTCAGGTGCAACCGCAGCTTCATCCAGAATGTCCTCGCTAGAAACTTCAACGTTTTCAACGGATTCATTCTGGAGTTCTTCAGCATTGATGTCATCTAATTTATTATCAGACATTTGTTTATTCTCCTAATGAGTTAAAGTTTTGAGAGGAAATCTTTAAAAGCTTTCATCTGATGATCTGGCGACCCTACAGACACTGCTTCTTTTATCTCTGTCTCGAACTGTTCAATTTCTTGCGCTTTTAGGACTCCTTTATCCCAAAACCAATCAACACCCTCCATAATTCCATTGACAAATGCCTCTGGAGCAGAAGGATCTTGTACGATATCAACAGTTGCTAGAACGAAGTCATTATTAACAACGTTTACACCGTTTTTATTCGCAAGACTACCCATACCACGACTTGAAACACCAAGCTGCACACCACCTTCCATCAGACCTTTTACAATCTGACCCATAGGAGTATCCAGAATTAGTGCTTTACCCACAACATTATTTCCTTCCCAACGGAGATCAGTAATTTTGTGAGATACTTTATCCAAATTAATGGTAGGACCTTCTGGGTGATTTAATTCACCTACGGCTCTACCTTTGGAAACTTGTTCGGTCATGTATTTATCAACTGCGGATTTCATAGTATCCATAGGATATACACGGCCGTTCCGATTTTTCTGATCAGCTTGCATGAAGATACCTTCAATAACATAGCTTTTCTTACCGTCAGCTTTCGCCTCGGTAATATAGTTTAGTTCTTGTTCTACATATTCACTAATCAGTTTCATCGATTATTTCTCCATAAGCTTAGTAAAATCATTTATAGCTTTTTCTGCTTCTTTGGCATTTTTAAAACTATCCAGCTTGTCACCATCAATATATCCAATAAAGGAGGAACCTTTTTTAGTAATGATAGCTTCGTATTTATTTTTACCAACCTTAAATTTCTTTATTTGTTTTTCGCCTTTTGGAGTCTTTAATGCTTCACTCAGACTCGTCGTTCTGATCTGGCTGAATGACTTCATCTTGTTCTCCATGCTCTGGCTCTGAATCATCAAAGTCCATTTCTATTTGTTCTTCTTGACCAAATGCGCTTTGACCTAACTCAATTTTACGAGCATCCATAGCACTGTTAATTCGGTCTTGCATCAATCCAGTAAACATATCCGAAGCAGCAACATTATCGCCTGCGCCTAGGGATGTAATTAAATTATTAATATCAGTCATAATATCCTCTTGCTTATTATTTATACAAATTTAAATCTCATCTTCAGGCTCTTCATTTGAGCCCTCATCTTCGATTTCTTTATTAAGTTCTTCAATGTCCTCATCGGACTGCATTAGAACATTCTTGCGTACCCATGTTGTAGAGTAGTATTTACCAACAAACTCATCGATCTCACGTAGGGTACCAATTTTCTCACGTAGTATCTCAGCATTTTTAAGTTCAGCAAAATGTGTATCTTGCAAGAAGTCAAAGTTAATATTGTCCTTTACTTCTAGCCATTCTTCTTCGGTAAGAATACCTTTAAGAATAAGCTGAGTGCGAAGTAGATCAACAAAGATTGCTGCAAACTTCTTACGAATACGTGAGATAAACTTCTGGAACTTAAGTTCATCACGAGTAATCTCAGATGAACGACCTAGTGAAAACTGTGCTTCTTGCTCTAAACGAGAAGCTGGAACATTTAATGACTTATATACTTTCTTTTGGAAATATACAATATCATCAATCTGACCTAGATTTTCACCACCAGGTAGTGTTGTGATTTCAGTACCTCTACCACCTTCACGGCGAGGTAACCAGAAATCTTCAAGCATTGACATATGCTTACGGTCATCTTTCATCTCACCAGTATTAGCATCATAAACCATCTTATTACGATAGTTATTCATGATACCTTTAACATACTCTTCAGCTTTACCTTTTGGTAAGTTGCCTACGTCAATATAGAAGATACGACGCTCAGGAGCACGGGCTAAACGATAGATTACTAATGAATCTTCCATCATGCGGAGCTGGTTAATTGGCTTCAACGCTTTATGAAGATATGATAATACTTTCTTACGGCTAGGATCTAGCACGCCTGAAGTAACATAACAAATAGAATCAGGAGAGATTTTTAAACCCTGATTAGACTTGTTCATATTTTTATCTTGGTAAATATAAAATTCTTTTTGACCAGTAACAATATCTGAACCGGTTTTAGGATCTTTAGCTTTAATTAGCTCTTTTACTTTACGGATTCGTGTTGGATCAATAGGACGTAGTTCAATAATACCACGTTTTGGATTTTTCTCATCAATGATCTTATGATAGAATAATCTTCCATCAATATACCATCTGCGGAAAATATCATGACCATGCCAGTTTAAATTTAGAAGTTCACTAATAGCTTCAAATTCTTCACGAATCATTTTCTTAATTCGATCAGGTTGATCAACGTCATCCATTTTTAATTCAATAGGAGATGAATCTTCATCAGCGACAATAGCCTCAGAAACAATATCATCAATTGCAGCATCGCACTCTGGTTGTTGTGCAATGTCACGGTATTTTAAAATAAGGTCAGCTTCATTACGTGCGTTTCCACCAGCTTGATCTAAGTATTGTCCGAAGTATCCGCCGGCATTAACAACAGTTCCACCGCCGTCCTCATCATCGCGAGGAACGAAAGAAACCTTTTTAGCTTCCTCTTTCTCTTCAACTTTACGCTTAATTTCAAAACCGAATAAATTCGCCATATGTGTTCACCCTTTGTAGTAGTTGGAGGGAGCGTTAACTCCCTCCGTTGCTACTATTTATACCACTTTATGAAGTAGTATCTGAATCCCAATATTGTACTTGGAATTCAACAGTAAACTCTTCGATCTGGTTTTCAGAATCATAAGAGACTTCAATTGAAGACACATTACTTGGGAAACAGCCACGGAAGTTATACGTCTTAGTAGCTTCCCCAGCTTTGTTCAATTGCTCAATAACCATATCAGCTTGGTAATCCGTTGGATTAGTCAAACCAGTATTAGCTTCATGTTGATTGATACCATTCATCCAACGCTCCATAGCATTACGGATTTCCATGTTGGTATCGTTAATGATAGTTACTGACCAAGGTTCAAAAGTACGGTCACCGGCAAGTTGCAATTGTCTTCCACGGAAAGGAACCATGATTGGTGAAATTACAGATGAAGGTAACTGTGCGGATTTAACCATGAATGATGTTAGTTCAACATCACCGCCGGCATAACCTGGAAAGTTAACAGTTGCTTTAAATAGGTTAGCGCGAGCACCGCCACCAACCAATTTCGATTTAAAATCGTCTACGCCTAAGATAGCCATTTTCTACTCCTTATTGTCCAACGATCTCAGAAAACTCAACGCCTGTACGTGTGGCGACAAAGTTCAATGTGATGAAGTTAATGGAACGTGCTGGCTTGATGTAGATATCTGCAACAAATTGATTCGAGTCAATGACATTACCAGTATTATTGGTTGCGTCACATACTACCAAGAAGTCTGTGATACCGCGTCTACCTTTAACATCTCGCAAGAATGGCTCTAGCAAGTTGCGGAATTGTGCACGGGTGAATTCATCGTTAAATTCAAACAACTGGAATTTAGAAGCAGTTGAAACAGCTTTTTCCAATGTGATGAATAATCGACGAACATTGATCCGGTCGAATGCAGATGGCTTAGCCAATGCAGTCTTATCACCGAAGAGGACTGTGCCTTCGCCAGGGAAAGATACGATAGGATTAACACGTGCTTTATACAGTGTGTCACGATCGCCTTTCTTAGGGTTAAAGGCTACTTTAGTAACGCCAAGGATTTGTCCACGATTCAAACCTGCTGGAGAGAACCATGCGTCTGCTACGTTATCAGTATTTGCACAAAGACCAGCTACTGCACCTGATGCAGAGATCCAGCGGTATACGTCATTATACTTGTCATAGACATATAGAGCAGTAGAATCAATAACTGCATAAGAGCTAGATGTTAGTTGGTCAGCCCAGGTAACAATGTCAGCAGCTGCTGTTGCATTATTTACTGAGTCTGCAATACGTGGAGAGATAAATGCTACACAATCTTTGCGACCTTCAGTGATCGAAATTAGTTTATTAGCATGTGTCACACCATCTGCACCAGTTGGAGATTCACCACCAATTAGTAGGTTGATATCCAATGTTTCTGCATCTGCAAAAAGATCATATGCAATGGAAAGTTCACCTTGTGTAGGAGCATTATCGCTTGTACCGCCAGCAAGGACAGTATCAATAGCAGATGTTCCAAATACAAAAGTTGTACCAGCAGCGTCTAGGCCACCTTGAGTCATTGTTGATTCATGACCGATAAAGCGAATATACTCTGATTGTGAATTTAACACATCACGCATATCATTGTTAGTGCCGTCATCAGATCTTGCATCACCTGCTTGTGATAGGAATGCAAATGTTTCTAAGACAGTACCAGCTGTACCAGTCCATGCACCGTTTGTGTCAACGATAACAATGTGAACTTCATCACTTAAGCCTGATTTTGAGCTAACATATGATGATGTAGTTGGTGCGCTATCGAAGTTGCCTTTGTAAGCCCAGTTATTAAATGCAGTGGAGTTAGCACCACACATAGAAATAGTTAGGGAGTTACCAAGGAGACCGGGATAACGTGCAACGAAAACTTCACCAACACCAAAAGCTGAACCTGCAGCTACGGTATCGAAGTGATCGTCATTTTTAACCTGAACACCAGTGCCTGAGCCTGTAGCGTTTAGATTAGCAGTGTTTACGCGAACAGTGCGTAGTGTATTACCATACTGCAAAAACTGTGCAGCAGGCATGAAATACTTGTAGGTGTTACTGTCTGGTTTACCGAAAACTTCGACGAGCTCTTTTTCAGAGCCAATTGTTCGTACTTCTCCTACCGGACCCCACTGGAATGCACCAGCGATAGCTCCGATTGAAGTTGAAACAGCAGGAACAACATTCGTCAAGTCGATTTCTTTAACCTGAACACCAGGCGAGACTTGAAATGCCATTAGGACTTTCCTCTTCAGTTAATTTATAAGAATACATGATACGGTGGTTCTTCAATACTATTATTTATAGATTGACGTATCCTAGTTTAAATCATATCAGTAGGGAACGATTCCCATACTTGACCTTGTGAATCCACTTCACTTGAGGTTTTATGCCCATCATCAATAATTCCAAAAGGAACCATATCATCTTCTATTGCTCTTAGTCTATCTGTATATAGCATATTTTTAAAGTCGATATCTGTAAGGTTTAGGAACATTTCTGTTGCTGCAAACCAACCGAACATAACAAGATTCATCATTAAGTCATCATGGTTATTATCGGAAGCTTCATATGACTGACCCTTTGCAACAAACGTAGACATCTCAATAATGGTTTCAGCATCAACAATAGTAAGCTTGTTTTGTTCTACTAAGTCTTTAATATTAGAACATCCAATTCTCTTAACTTTCTTTGTCATGGTAGCACCAATAGCATTAGCTTTTAGTTGAGATTCAACAAACATATTCTCATACTCCCAATCATAATATAAGCCATTACATACAACGCCACCTTGGTCATTAGATTCAATAATGACATAAGCTTCATTATATGTTTTAGCATACTTATATATGATATCAGGGAATAGAAGTGGTGATACCATATTATCTTGATACACTGCTACCTGTTTAAATGGTCTTGCCGTGACATCAATAATATTAAATGTTGAATAGTCTTGACCTCTACCTTTGGCAACATCTACTGTCATAATATAATCATGACCCTCAACAGGCCTTTCATATAGTCTTAGTGATTCTTGACGCATAACAGGATTGGATGCTTTTAGTCCGAGTAGATGTTCTCCTGAAATAAGGGTGTTTCCTGTTCCCAGGAAGTTATTTCCAAACTCTTGGTCAAACTGTAGTTCTGAGGTATTTGCAACAGTTTGTCTTTTCCACTCGGCATCTCTTCCTGGTACATCCCACCAGTCAACTCTGAAAGGTTTAAAGTCGTTGGTTTCCTGAACGGATCCTTCCCAAAGTTTGTGATAGATATTTCCCAATCCATTGGCAGTTGATGTGATAATAACTCTGGTTGTTTTTCCTGATGACACAACTGGATATGTGGATGTATAAAATTCATTTGCGTTTTCGACAAATGCAAATTCGTCAAGGAAGAGTAGGTTGACAGACATACCTCGAATTGAGGAGCCTGATGTAGCTGCAGCGATAATGCGACTGTTATTAGAAAATTCAATTGAACCTTTGTTAAGTGCTTTGCACCCTGGCTGCAAGAAGAATGGTAAATTCTCAAGCATTAGAGTAATACGACTCAACATCTCCCTTGCTGTAGCACCCTTGTTTGCAAGGACTGCGATTGTTTGCTCTGGATGAAATAAAGCATACCATAGCAGATATCCAACCGAGGAAATAGACTTACCAGATTGTCTACATGCCAAGACGATAGAAAATCTATTATCGTCGAAGTGTCTAAACATTTTTTCTTGGTAAGGATATAAATTAAATGGCACAAGTCCACGATCAAGGTGAATAACTTTCAAGTACGTGCGTGCAAAATAAGAAGCATCTTGCATGCACTTCATATATTCTTTTAATTCTTTAGCCGTAAATTGGTGTTCTACTCCGTCACGTTTGACGTTTGGATTACCAAGATAGCTATCATTCGTCTGTATTGACATCAATTATTTCCGACTTTGCATCTAGTAACATTCTTTGAAGGTCTGTTGTTGAACCGACGAACACATTATTCTGTGTTATTGCAGCAGCCTTTGACTGCTCCTTTTTATCGCCGATAACTAACTCTTTCTTCTTTTTCTGAAGATCCATAAGCTTGTCAGTAACGTCAGCCATATTTTTAAGCATGCCTGCTAATACTTCATAAGAACGAGGATGTTCAGATTCCTGTGCTAATTGCATTAATCCTTCTAATGCAACTTCTCCGTTGTTCAAAATGCCTTTGTACTTGTCACGTGAATATGCATAATCATCTAATACATCTTTATTCTGCTCAGGGATAGCAACTGCCGAATGTTTTTCAGCCGGTAAATTCTTAGATAATGAATTCATCATTTTTTCTTTATCAATCATATCATTCAACCATTATGTTATTTGATTATCATCAGTATCATCAACGCCTTGGAAAATAGAATAAGTTGCGCTGTCTGCTACTGGTTCTGTAATAGTAACTGTAGGTGCTGTCTCATATCCAGCGCCATAGGCTACAGCAGTTATAGAATCCAATCTGCCATCTTTAATTGTTGTGGTGGCAGTAGCAATAAAGTCAGTACTATTGCCTGTTGGTGGAGCAACTGTAATAGCAGTAACAGCTAAAACACCAGTAAGACCAGCTGGAATATTGACACCAGCCAATTTGCCTAACTGAATACTTGATGTTGCTTCTACATTAAATGCACCATCAGTGCTTGTGCCTGTGATAGTTACAGTTGGTGCTTCTGTATAATATAATCCGCCATCCGTTACAGTAATGGCTGTTATTGCTCCGTCAGCTACTGTAGCTTCCGCTGTAGCAGTTGATGCTGAACCTGTTGGTGCGCTAACAGTAACTGTTGGTGCCTGTGAGTAACCACGTCCACGGTTAGTAAATGCATATACAAATACACTATCGCCTGTGAGAGGTGCATCAGCCGTAGCTGGAACCAAGCTGAATGATGACTCAGTGACAATTTCTTCCATGAATCCAAATGATTCAAGATTATTCATATCAACAGCAACAGTTGTTATTAGTTTCTTATTAGCAACAGGACCAAAGAATTTAACTTTCATTGAAAAGTCAAGTGTATAGATTAGTGATCGACGTGTTGCCATATCGCCTTCATAATCATCTTGAACCGTTACTGATGTTAGAGTAATAGGAACATCAAATGCTTCATTAAGTCCATCAATAAATTTAACTGATATAACATAAGTTGGCTGGAAATAAGGAACAATTTGCTCAAAGATTTGCAATGCGTCATCTTGATTTTTAGCAATAACATTTAACTGCATATCAACAATATAAGGTGTTATCTGACCAACTGATGATCTTGAAGTCTGTGTTGTTGTACTAGTAATACGATTAAGTGATGACGTCTTAGTTGTTGCATCATAATTCATATTAGTAATTTCAAAAGACATACGTGGAAGCTTAAGAGCAATCTTAGGATCATTGAGATTTGCTTGACCATCTAAGCGTGCAAGAAACTTCTGCTTTGGTCCATAAGATAATGGAACACGTTGGCTATCTTTAATAATGTTATTACCATCTCGTCTGACAACAGTAATGTCATTAAAAATTGTACCAAACACAGCAACTGTTTTGCGTAAAATAGCATGATAGAAGTGATCACCAAACATTAGCTTGCATCTCCAAATGGGTTAGTCTCTGAGAAGTCAATGAAACCATCAGCTTCTTTCTCAAAGTCAAAGTTCTGTGCGGCATCATCATTCTCAAATGTACGATCAGTATCATCATCCAAATCATAGATTTCATAAAGCTCTGCTTTAACTGCAGGAGTTTCATACCCATCTTGTGTATTTGAGTCCACTAAGTATGTATATTCATCAGCAACAGTTGACAGATAGAATTCCTTAACAACAGTTCCGTTAGTTTCAATATCTGTTAAGTAGATTGTACGCTGAGTATTTGTGTTACCAACTTGATCTTGTTCTGTGACTATGCCAGAAACATAAGGCATTAGAATAAATGCATCAGTTATTATTACATCAATACCAGCAAGCTCTGCATCAAGAATAGCTTTCTCAGATGTTGTATTGGCTAAAGTAGTGTTCAGCGCAACTAGTTCTGATGTATATGTTGTCACATTAGCTTCAGCAGTAGCCAAGTTGCTATTCAGTGATGATAACTGTGATTGATACCCACTCAGTTGTGACTGTGCAGATCCTAACTGTGATTGTAGTGATCCATATTGCGGATTGCCTGGATTCATTCCACTCAGTTGAGTATTAAGAGTATCAATTGTATTTTGAGTTGTTGTGATAGATGCTGAAACAGCTGCAATTTGATTATTTAAATTAGTTACAGAAGCCGTTGAGGTATCTAATTGCAATTGTTTAGCTGTGATTGCACTATTAGTACTATCAATAAGAGTTTGCTTAGTAGCAATTAATCCAGGCAGTGCAACTTTACGATTCTTTGCTGTTAGATAATTTGTACTTGGGAAGAATTGATATAAACGCTTACCTAGTACAATATCTCCGGTAATATCACGAATAAGCATGGACAAGATATCACCATGGATTTCTTCGATAGCATCAAGACCTTCAACACCTGTACGGAAGTCTTCATCGTTATATTCAAACAGACGACACTGTAGCTTAAACACTGTTAGATTGTTTAGCTGATAAAAGGGTGCTTCATGTTCAACAAAACTAATCTCAAACATAGACTGTGATAATGGTAGATATACCAAATCACCTTCATTAGGTCTAAAGTTTTCAACAGTGTTATTCCACTTACCAACAAGTTTGTTCCAAGATCGTCTAGCAACAATAAATGTTACCTCATCTCTAATCTCTAAACCAAACTTGGACATAAGATTGCCATCACCACCAAAGCCTTCAATATCCTCGGGATACATTTCAACCATATATGCATCATCAAACTGTGACTCACGATCCTCATTTAGAATCATATCACGTGTTAGAATTTTACGTGGCAGGTAATAGACTTCTTGACCGTAAATCTGTAGAGTTTCGATCATGATGTCTTCAAACATATGTTGTTCGTTTAGACTGCCTTGGCTAAAATATACATTTCTTGGCATTATGTTATCCTACGTAGAAGTCAACTGGAAGCTCAAAGTTCAACCGAATTTCTTCTTCTAGTTTATCTATTTCTATACGCGCATCATCCATAATACTTCTACCATTTAAGATAACACCACCCGGAAGTTGCATGCCTTCAAACTTGGATAAGTTCTGACCCCACTGGTCTTTAAGCAAAGCAGTAGCATAACGCTTAAGCCACATATCGTTATAAACATCAGCAAAGGTTGTTTGATCAATAACAGCATCAGCATCAATGATAATATACTCACCAATTTGTAGTTCTCTATCCCAGTCAGCATCAATATATAAACGATTTTGGTGACGTGAGAAACGAATTGGTGTTGTGCCATTTAATACTTGATCAAGTAATGACATATATTGTTGTGTCTGATAGAAGTTAGCAACACCACTTGCACCACCCCTTAGATCAAAGACATCATTAATGCTCATCTGATAACGTGCATCAAACATATTAATAGTTGAGCTTTGGTTGCCAACAGGAAGTACTTCACGAACATAAGTGAATGAATCGGTTAAAGCAATATAACGATTTGACCGATCAATCTGTGTGATTTGGTGTTTGACATAAGTACGCTGAACGGCATCTGAGTGATACGTTTGGAAGAACTGCAGAGCTTCGTCAATACGGTCTTCAATCTGATCCTCGTCAATGTTGATTTCAATTACTGGTGCGCCTAAGCGTCTTAGTGAATAGTCAATCAGACCTTGTCTTGTATTTGGATTTGCCATATTAAAATAGTCCTACAGATGTTTAATTTCTATAAGACTATTTATATGTTTTTTAAAGTAGGGATTTAAGTTTTATTCTTCAAGTGTACTGTTATTTAAGGAATATGTACCACGCTCTTAAT